>Ga0126342_10011638_pt1 | contig 15704 bp, 11 predicted proteins | sample Cyp1metagenome_FD_92528 | JGI IMG/M metagenome (GOLD analysis project Ga0126342, IMG submission 92528) | Coral microbial communities from Lord Howe Island, Old Settlement Bay, Australia - Cyphastrea 1 metagenome | ecosystem: Host-associated > Invertebrates > Cnidaria > Coral ...
AGATATGCCAGATAGAATGCCAGAAGATATGCCAGATAAAATGCCAGAAGATATGTCAGATAGAATGCCAGAAGATTTGCCAGTAACAAAACGTATAGATGTCATGGTGGGGATAACTCGAAGCAAAGTAACTGCTGATAAACCACGAACTTTCGCAGTTGGGATTTCTTTGACTCAGCGCGTTTTGAAGATTCTTTATATTGAGCGAGTCTTTACGGCCGCAAATTATAATATATTATGTATATATATATATATGTATGTTTATAACTATATATATATGTATGTAATCATATATTATATGCACAGCTATCGAAATAGTTCCGCAACCAATGTGCAGGTATGAATGCAAGATCCCCTTGGGCAAACATACAGCCAAACACCTCGTCTTGCCCGAGGCACTCTCAAAACACTGTCAAAAGTGGGGCATTCTGGCATTCCTGAAAAGCTTTGGTAGGGGACCTGTGCGTCGTTGCACAAGTCATCCTGAACCCTAACACCATAAAGTTTTAACGGCTTAAACCCACAACCCAAAACCCTAAACCTCAAAAAACAGTTGAAAAATCAAGAGAAAACCTAAAAACCTAAACACATAAACCCGAAAATCCTACTTCCAACTATTAAAACCTTGGAAACCTGAAAGTGATGTTGGGCGCCACGGGATGTCTGCGCATAATTATACAAAAAGATATGGAAAAACCATGAAAAACCATGGTTTCCCATTTGCAAGATCGTTCACAAATGGTGGGTTTTCCACATCTATGTTAGTTTACAGGAGGCCAATTAATTCCATACATGTGATTCGTTGAGATTGTCCACTGCGAGCTGGGGCACCCCGGTCCGGAGTATGCCAGGTGTGAATTTCGACTGGGACTTGGCATGTGCCCTGCCGGATGGTGCCTGTTTGGCCAGGGAATGTTTTTGGGGAAAACGGTGGTTTCACCACCCATGTGCCGGTCCTTGACATGGAGTCAAAGATACGGTACATTGGAAAGTGGCCCCCCAGAAATCCTTCAGGATTGGTGTAAAAGTAATTTCTAAAGTAATTATTTGGGTTGGTGTAAAGATAGAGGAAACCTATATAGTAAAGCAATAGTAAACTTAAGGTAGAGTAATGTTACGGGCAAACACCTCGTCTTGCCCGCGCTTGTCGGCGGTCATCTTTGTATGTGCTGAAAATGTGGTAAAAATGTAATTTTTGTTTTGCATCATTGCTAACTTCATGTTTTATATCGGCACGCACAGCATACGGACTTGCGCGGGTCTCTTACACTTACACATCATCATCATCATCATCATCATCATCATCATCATCATCATCATCATCACCAAACCCTTATTGAAGATATTTGAGGATCTTCAATGAATGTAGAAGTTTAACGGGGGTGGGAGAATTAAACCCTTATTGAATATCTTCAATGAATGTAGAAGTTTAACGGGGGTGGGGGAATTAAACCCTTAGTGAAAATCTTCAATGAATGTAGAAGTTTAACGGGGGTGGGAGAATTAAACCCTTAGTGAAGATCTTCAATGAATGTAGAAGTTTAACGGGGGTGGGAGAATTAAACCCTTATTGAATATCTTCATTGAATGTAGAAGTTTAACGGGGGTGGGGAATTTACTGATATATGGGTGGTTTATTACTGCTTTACTAACCATCAAAGGCACTAAATTGAGGGGGACCGCAGGCATGGCTGGCCTCATGGGAGTTGTTTGAAAAAGTGTTGTGGGGGGTTCCTAAAATGCGGGTACCCCCAAATGGTTGGTTTATAAGGGAAAATCCTATCAACATTGATGATTTGGGGGTACCCCTATTCTAGGAAACCCGCCCAAATCATTCCAAACTAGACCATTTGAGTGTTGAAACCTATGGTAAAATGGAAATCCCCAATCTAGGCAACTCTGCCCAACCAGCATTGCTCGTTGGACAATGCCGGTAATCTGACATGGCGATAGATTAGATCATATTCAAATTAGATTAGATTAGATAATATTAATATCAGATAGATCTAGATGACATTCATGGCCTCCGTGCATTTCTCTTCCGCGTTTTCTGCGGTGCGGAAGAGATCAAGGTGCGAATCTACCAAACTACACGCCCGGGCCAGCGGCTCCTCGCACAGAACCCAGGGGGCAAGGCCTGCCCATCCGGGGGGAAGGGGGGTCTGGTGGCTGATTTCCCACCATGAGGGATTTATCTTACTTTTATGAAAATGGTTGAGTCTAGTTAATTCTAGTGTTAGTATTAGTAAGTAATCTACTGTAGTGTAGCCACTACGAGAACAGATCTACTACTGTCAGCTACCTATTTATCCAGTACTGAACGGAGGGAGCGGTTTGGAGCTAGGGGTATCCATATTCGCTATTGAATGAGGAGCAGTTTGGAACTACTAAGAGTTTCCCAACCATGTAGGTAATTTTGAATTAATATGAGGTCTTGATATGAATCCAGTGGATGGATTGGGGCCGAGTTTCATCCTAGTTTCAGACCCACCAATGAAGGTCAACTGGACAGGTCATGAAACATTCAGCCACCGGGATGGTGAAGATGTTTAGCATTGGGAAAAAACCACAGCAGGATCTGAGCATATCTCAGAAGTGATGGGATTTCACCAGAATGGATCCAAATCTGGGGATTTGCCATGTTTTCTTGGGGCACCTTAGTTTAAGATAGTTTAAGATAGTTTAAGCTCCCATAGCCACAGCATCCGCAGCCGCATGTATCTTAGGCACCTGGCGGTGTGGGTCGGGATCCCCGGACCTTGGCGTGGCTTTCTCGTTGCAACAACCTGAAAGGTCAGTGCATTTTTTTTTTGGCGCCTCGAACCTTTAAAAAACCTCAACATATGATAAACACATATGGTAAATCCATGTACATCCCAATAAACCATCCCCAAGTTTGAGGTTTATGAAATTGGATATAACGGATCGAAGCTTCGCCCAGGTCATGGTGGCTGAAAGGGAGGCCCCCGGGGGAGGGGGCCAGGGGTTGGGGGAACGAAGGAGCCATCAAAAGGATCCAAGAAGAACTGGGAGAAATATGGATGTAAGCCAAAAGAACAAGGATTCAAGATTGCAATAGACACATGAAATGGGTGGAAATGGAGTTAGTTACTTTCTGTGTTTCTGTTGAACTGATAAGACAAGCTTTTGGAGGGCTTGTGCCCGATTTCATATTCAAAATTGACATGTTGGCTGTGCCTAGCACCCAAGTGCATTTAGAATCAGTTCACTGTGACCCGAGGATTGCTCCATGAAGTGGTGGTAGTGGTGATGACTGGTGATGATGGTGCTGGTGCTGGTGATGATGATGACGATGATGCTCATGGATGCCCAAGTGCTCACATTGTCTCATTCAACCCATGGCGCAGCATGCATTGTCCTGAAAGCCTGAAAGACTCCCAGTGAAAGCTACTATTGATCATATTGATCTAATGGGGGCTGGTCAAGTAGTCTAAGTAGTCCAATGACACCCATCCAAAGTAGCAGGCCCTGGAATGCATCAGTTTTACCACCCAAAGTTGGACGAGAGTCTCAAAGCGGAGGAACTGACTGACTGTACGTTGGAAGTGACAATTCCCACCTCAACCCGCAACACGCTCAACCAAATCAATCCAACATGATCTAGACTATAGCTACATGGCTTTGTTTGAAAATCACATACCCCTTAATTTGAGAGTTCCCACCAGGAGATCCCAGGAGACAACAAATATAACAAATCCTAATCCACCCATACACAATCGCATCCACGGTGTGCCTCGGCCATGGCGCCATGTCGCCCTTGCTGGGCGGACACCTGCACTTGGCGCGCGATAGTCACATCGTGGAGGAGGAGGAGATTGTGACACCATTGGTGCGCCTCTCCAAGGGAGCCTCGCCCTCCAAAACGTTGGGCGCCTTGATCAGTGGGATCAAGATATCTGGATACTGTAGATTGATCATAGATTTACTGTAAACAACATCCATTCATCCATGCATCCATGCATGCATACATACATACATACAGACAGACAGACATACAGACATACAGACATACAGACATACGGACATACAGACATACAGACATACAGACATACACACATACAGACAGACATACATACATACACATATACATATACACATACACATACACATACATATATACATACACATACACATACACATACACATACACATACATATCCATCCATCACCATCAATCCATCCGTCCATACATACATACATACACACCATATGATAAATTTAACGATCAACACGAGTTCAACAATAGGGATTTTTACATGATTTGGACAATGATCTAACCAATATTATGGATTTAACCATCAACGATATTGCAACAATAGGAATTTAACATGATTTGACCGCTGTATGTTTCGACCAATATATAGTTGATGATTAACCTATTACAGTATGCACGTGGGTTGAGATATTTCAACAATAGAGATTTGACCAATGAATGGTGGTTTTATGGACGAATTTTATTCTAAAGGAGATTCAATGGGATATCAACCAACAAATTCAGCGTATAAGATGGGATTCTTCATGATATATATAACCAATAATATGATATACAGGTGTGTTTGAACATGGGGTATTAGAACGTATCGCAATTTGATTGTGGAAACTAGTACTGTAATTATCCAGTAAATTTTGGGGTGCCCTATGATCATATGTAAAGACAGAGATTGATCCAAATTGGGACAATCTTTTTGATGGTTTGGGATGCATTTTTCTAATCTATCCAGGGATTCGTGGATATTCATAGCAAATAATACCCCCGGGCAATCAAACATGGCAATTGAAATTCACTGCTAAATAGCGGTTTCTAGCTGGAAAAACCATCAAACTAAACGTGTTTTTTGTTTTGTTTTTCCCAGCTAGCCGCGTTGAATTAATATCCTAGCAATATCGCGTTAAATATCTGATAGTTCATTGACAGTAAATATTGGATATGAATAAGGGCTTGATGATTGATGTATCTCCATTGTTAGCATTATATCATATTTGCATTGTTGATATATTGATGGCTATTTAAGAAAGAAACATGTTCTTATTAGATTTTCATAGTAAATATAATCAGTATCAGCATATAGGAAGTATACATGTCCATTGGTAATATATAGTTAATGTTATATATATATGATGGTAAATATTGGAGAGTTATTATATATATATATACACACTATATATATGTATTAACCATGTATATGAATAGTGATGTATGAATTTCAATATACTACTATATATAAAATGGCATTATTGGATATTCATGATAAATATTGGATTAATCCCATTATACTCCCATTATATTCTCATTTACCTATAATTCCCTATCGTCATTATTCTTGTTGGTTAAACCAAACATTTATAGACAAGTGCCAAACATTTACAACAGAAAATAGCCACTGTTGTTGGATTAATCCCACTATATTCTCAGTATATCTTTCTATATCTAATATGTATACCACCATTTACCTATCATTCCCCTATGGTTATTTATGATTGTGGGCTAAACCAAACATTTTATAGACAATTGATGAAACCAAACATTTATAAAAGAACATGAACACTAATAAATGATATTATGATATATAACAGGAATGTTGTTGGATATAACATATGTATTCGTCTGTTATTGTTAAACCCCTATCATTAGACACTATGGTATTCTTAATTTGGTCACCGAAGAAGTCTTGACCTATTGAACAATAACCACTGATAAAATGTTTCCTGTTGGATATAACATGATATAACTTACTTATTAGTTTGTTATTCTTAAATCCCTATGTTTGGACCTATTTAACAATGACAAATAATGAATGATTTTAACGTTCCCATTGGATATAACTTACTTTTTTATTCGTTTGTCAATGGTGATCATCCTAGGCCTGGAGCTGGGCGACTTCATCCGTGCCCCCAGCTCCAGCCACTGTCTGCGCCGGAGCGTGGGCAGCACTTCCCTGGTCTTCACGGCCTCCGGCAGGTGCTGACCATGGGATGGCATCAACATGGGGAGAACATGGGGATTTACCATGATTTAACGGACAGAACTCTTAAACATTCGGAGTGTTATTTGATGATATTTGACATGTTTTTTTGATGTAGATTTATCTAGCTTACATTCGAGAGTTCAGTCAATGTGCAAGCAATCCTTTGATTGAACCAACTGAAATGCATGATTCACTTACCACAAATGAGGCGTCCCAAAATGACAACATGAGTGGATGTCCTCAGCCCACGCAGATGGGCCATGGAAGTACTTATATAGGTGGGTTATTACATGTTATGTTTTTTTCTACACTTTTCCACTATTGGGCACTAATTAGTACCCAATACCTGTCAAAGATTTGACTACCCAAGTTCTAAGATGGTATTGGTCTTAGTGGTTTTACTAACAATTTACTTCAATTATCTCCAACTCCATGGCCCCCGCCAAAACGCAGGTCCCAAAGCCCGGGTCTGCAGCACGTGCTCCGCCCTGCCCCCGGGGGCCCCGGGGGCGCCGGGCCCGGCTCCCCTCGCGGCACCGCCGGCCCCGCCTCGCCACGACTCTCGCAGCGCGGACGGCCCGGCGGCAGCGTGACGCTGCACCGGCCTTCGCCGTCTCCGCACTTTTGGCAACCGTGGATGCTGGGTGCGGCCATTATTTCCCTACCAATTTAATATGTGTTTGTATATCTATATGTGTAGGTGCTAGTTTACTGGAGGGTTTACTGCCTGTTAAGTGGGCATATGATGGGTTTTAACACCGTTAAACTCAAACCAACTAACTACGGCATTCTAGGGCCTATCTAAGCAGGGGTGCCTAGCGATGAAGGAGATTTTGGCAACCATATTTTTTATGAGATTGATTGAGGAAACATGAAACCAGTACTGCATTTGAAACAAACAATGAAAACTTAAAAAGAAAAGATCATCCAAGCAGAAAAACATATGTCGGAAATGGGGGAAGTTCGCTAGCAACCACGGAGATTTCAGCAGCAAGAGTGGAGTTAGAATCCAAGTATATTGTATCAGGCATTCTTCACGTACTGTAAAACAAGTGAAAATGGTGCCAGTTGACTCACATTTTTTAGTGTGACACTTTGCAATTTCCCCCGTCATGGTTCCCCGGAGGGTGTGTGTGAACTTATGTGAACAAGTTGACCGAAAAATAGGTTGAAACCTCCGAACTGTAGACCTTATGGGTCCAAGTAGCTCGTGCTTTGCTTTTTGGCAATAGTTTTGACCTGATTTGACACAGTTTTCCTAGTGCCTGATCCAAGCAGAACATAGCAGAACACCAAGGCGCTGATGAGTTACATATTGAACAAGCCTTCTTTTGTGTTCAAAGTGCTGGTTTGCCACGCTTCACTTTAAGTTCTGTAGCAATTTTCCAAGGAAGTCCTTGCAACAAACCGAGGAGCGCCAGAGAAGTGAAATCGCCTGTTGCAGGAGCTTCCTGCACTCAGTATCACACGTTCTGTTTGATGATGAGCCCCAAACAGATACGAATGGGGTTTAGAGATGGGATTTTCCACGATGCCAATTTTTTTGTCTGCCGAAGTAAAGCAGAGTTGGAAGCTGAAACGTTCTGTTTTTTTGTGTCAGAAAGGTCTACAGGACCCTCTTCGCCCTTCTCGCCACAGGCGCATCCTCCCCACGTGTCGAAGCGAAGCACTCGCCCGGGCGAAGCGCGACCTTGCGAGGGCGACGCCTGTCATCAGAAATGACAGCGACCTCACCAGAAATTTGATGGTGAACAAAAAGTGATCAGAACCAACACTATATGCCTGAACTGATCTTATTCTAGGTCGCTAAACGTTTGCAACTCATCTTGATCACGTGGGTACCCACAGGGGTGCCAGAATTATCCAGAATTTGCGGGGATCATTCATGACAAATCAGCACACTTCAGAAATTAACATTAAAGGAAGCATCGCCGTCAAGTTAAAAATATGCGCAGGCATGGGGTGTACTGGGGCCTGAATCGAGATATATAATTGCAACTGGGTATATCGTATACCATAACAGAATATAACAGATAGCAAACTTAGGCCATACAAATTTCCGTAAGTGTAATATCCTTTGACTAACTCAATTAATTTTTACTTCGAAATTCCATGAAATTCCATTACCCAATAACACTCATCGGTCTCAACCACCTTTCGTTTAAATTTTCCACTCAGTGAGTAAGTTCAGCAGCGCCATCCGCCAAGGATCCCCAAGATCTCCCACCACAGCGGGGCATTCCCCAAAATCTTCACCCTCCCCGGACACCTCGCGCTCCCCCAGCGCCGGCCCGGGTTTTTCGGGGGCGCGGCGCCCCGTGGTGGCGGCTGGGCGTCGGAGTCGGGGCTTGGGGAGTCCAAGGGCAGCGTCGCCCTTCAATCCTCACACGGAAGCTGGGCTCCTGACTGGCTGCCAAGGAATCAAGGAGCTATCGGTATCCATAATATGGGTGTGTTTGGTATACCGTGTGCACATATATTGTATACTAATTGTATACCCCTATTGCCACGAGCCAGGAGCTACAAATGGAGTTTCCGAACCTCATAGCTTGCAACAGCCATGTGTTTGGGGAACTAACCCCACTCAGGGGAACTAACCCCACTCACCCAAGTGAACGTAGGTAGTCGTAATAATCCCAGCTATCTTGGATCCACCATCATGAGCCAGATGATCTTGGATAATACTGTATCAGAAGTTGGGATTGATGGTAGTAAGTGGGGCATGTATCAGGGCCCGACCAACCCATGGAAGCTGACATTGATGGACAGTAAACGGGGTATAGCCAGCCAACTAACTTGTTCTAGCACATCGTGTGGTCGCAATTGGGGACATGTTCAAAATCACTATGGATAGTTATGGATAGTTATGGCATGTTATGGCACTATTCAAGCAGGGTTTGCGCACTGGTACATCATTTCATTTCGTGGTGTTGGCCGTAGTTTTTTTTTTCCAAACCTTGTGCGTTTGGTGAATCTGGTGCTATAAGCGAAAGCAGCAGTATGGGACCTATACTTATATAGGCGTTTCAAAAAGTTCCGGATACATAAACTCACAATGGTCTGGGAAGAACTGCTTTGGACACACGATGTGCCAAAAACACTCCAAAGATGTTTTGGAGGGAACGATTGCCATTAAACAAGTAGGTCTCTGGTATGTATGTAGCTGAATCCTACCCAGAAATGCAGGGGAGAGACCATCCCAAGCTACTCCCAACAGAATCTCTTCATTTTATGTTGGTCGATGTCACCACCAGGATTTTCACACTTTTGAACCCCCAAACCTCAAAGCTTCACTCTCGACTTGCATGTTGCCGGGATAACCCAATCCCATCTTGATCCCTGTAGTTTAACAGAGCTATGGAAGATCACCATTTTAAATAGGTAAACCATCGAATTCAACGGGCCATTGTTACACCATGGCTTAGTGAAATTCGCCAAGGACTATGACATCCACTTGGACTTGCCAAGCGGTGCATGGTACCGCTTCGAGACCAGAGTCGGCGTTGCAGATGAGTCAGCAGCTTCAGTCGGGGAGGAGTTTGCACCTGAAGTGGCAGGGAAATGGACGATGCATAGATGTGTGGATAGATTGGCTGCAGATAATTTTGTTGGTTCTAAACTAATCTATATCACATCACGCGCATATATTTTCATAATGATACCATGACTTCATGTCTATAAGATTGATGTTTATGTATCTACGCTGAGAAGATTACATTTAAATGTCTAGATGATTTACCTACTGGGGGTGGTCCAATTTTTGCATCCTATCCACTAAAGTATGTCCAGATATTTTTCCGCTGAACTTTGATAATTTTATATTGGCGAGTTTTCCTGAGTATATAAACATACAAAGACTGGCACCCCAAAAAGATACACAGAAGTTGACACACACACACACAAGCAAATACCAACTGAAATAGTGATCTTTTTGGTGGTGGTGCCTATAAAAACGTTTTGTTCTAATTCCTTCCAGCATTTATACGCCAGGATTTCCAAAGGATCCACTACTTGGATGCTACTTTTCTGTTGCTGAAAACATGTTACACCACTGTTGCTCAACCCCCCAGCATTTGTTGATCATTTTTCGACCGCGAGTCGAACCATGACATCGTTATTTTTCTTGGTTAAACCCCCATCTTCCTGGTGAAGCCACCATTTCTCTTGGTTAATAAAAAGTGAAACCATGTTAAACCACAATTTTCCTGGTAAAGCCTACCATTTTTCTTGTTGAAGCACCAGTTCGCCATTTGGACCTTGCGTGGTCTCCACTGTCCACTCAGGTCTAAATGGCCCGTCAACGCACGAGCCAAGTTTCAGATAATCGAGGATGACAAAACGTTGCTCGGCCAGCGCTGGTGGTGGTTCGTATTGGTTCGTGACGTGCGCGAATTTTGCGTTGTTGATGATTTCATATTTGTTGGGGGGTTGGTTCCACTGAACACTTGTCTATAAATATAATTAATTAGATCAATATAGATGGTGATTTCAAGATACTTGTTTCGTAAGATGATAATGGTGATGATGTTGATGGTAAGTATTTTTATCATGTCAAAATGGGACTAAACATCTAGCAACTGACTGCTAGATTCATTTGGACAAAGGATGGACGTCAATTGGGATGATGATGATGGTGATGATGATGATGATGATGGTGATGGTGATGATGATGATGATGATGATGATACGGATACGGATACGGATACGGATACGGATACGGATACGGATACGGATACGCATTGTTATTTTATGAGTACATTACAGGAGATCTGCAACGCTGCACAATGAAATGGGAACGCATCTTTACGTAAACAACCAAAATGTGGATCGAAACAAGAACAACTGGGATCTATATAAGTATCTATATAAGCAAAATGCAGGTGGATTTAGGATAATTTACTGTAGATTTATTTAATGAAAACCGGGATGTCAACAAGAATCAAACCCCAGGAAACAGCACAGTTTGGTCGTTCATCCTGGCCATAGAGTTTCACCAGAAACTCGCGGGTGATGGCTTGAGTGTAGCTACTTCCAGGATGTGTATGATGATTTGTGGTTACCTTGGTGTTATGCTGCATATGATATACAGTACCCTCTAGTTATTTAACATAACTATGGAAAATCCCAATTTTTAATGGGAAAATCCACTATCAATGGCCATTTTCAATAGCTACGTTAAATTAAGGGTATCAAGTTTGTTTCCTTGGGGATTTTCATGCAGCCATCTCAATATTATCAAACGTGGGACATGCAGCCATCTCAATAGTATCAAATGTGTTTAATAAAGCCATACAACTATCATACAACAAAACAAATGCAGAATCATAGAACTGTAATCTTTAGATCATCCTTTTCCACCAGATTTGCCCGATTTTTTCCGGGAATTCTCCACCAGGGGCCCCAAAAGGGGCTTGGTCCCTTGGGTCCCCTGGGTGCCCTGGTTTTTGTGGGTCCCTCGCCAGGCTGCTTTGGAAATCCTCCGAAACCCTGGAGCTGTGGGCACCCACAGAGCTGTGTTCCTCGTGCGCCCTTAGGTAACAGGTACACCTATGTCATCCTATCTCTATATATATCTCTGTATCTCTCCAAATCTCTATATTTCTATATCTATCTCTATCTCTATCGAATCTATAGTATATAGATTATGATTGTTGAGGTTTTATGGAAAGTATGGGGTAGCTAAATCATACCTTTGCCAGTCTATATCTAGAATTATTTGGGTCTGATGGAAAGTATCGGTATAACACCAGCCATACTGAATTAATCAATCCAGTTGTAAAATTCTTGCAAGTGGGACGGAGTGCTTGGGAAGCATCAGAAGTACTCAACTTACAACATTTGCACCCCTGGATGATCATTGAATATCATTGAAGCATATTGAAGCGGGAACAGTCGTAGCATTGGGGTTGTCCTCATTCTGCAATGCTCATCTTCGGTGCGAGGTTCTGTGCTGATACCTTCGGGTGACAGGCCGTCGTCGCCTCGGGGCACCAAACATTTATGTCTCAGAGTAAGGCGCCGCGGATGGCTTGGTAAGGGGTGAAGGATTGTCCTCCCAAAATGATCCATTCTTGTAGGGGCAGGTAAATCTATGTAAATCGCCCATGTGATGGAACAGGTGGGGTAGAAAGTCTTTCCATTCAGGCTGGGAGCCCCTTGAAACAGGTGCAAGTCATCTGAGTGCCCCAGAGGAGGGCTTGTTACTGTCCAAATTTTGCCAGTAATGTGGGTCAAACATGGTAAAACAATGTCATAAACCACCCATTTGGGAGTGGTTTATGCTGTTCATACCACCATATAGACCAATCATAAACCACCCATTTTTGGTGATTTGGGGGATGGCTTACAGGTGCAGCTCCCCTCCAGAGGGCGCCCTATGGCTTGAGCCGGTGCTGAGCCGACGCTCGGCGCCGCTGTGCGGCGCGTCGGCGCTGCGTCGGGCCGTGCCCTGGGAGGAGATGTTGGCGGGAGAAATGCTGCGACTTGGCGCGCTGGGGCGATGTTTAAAGCTTGGGTCATGTTTACCTTTAATGTGGTTGAAGTTGTTTTTCCCTTCCAAAAACAATTTAAACCATTTAAACATATATTTATTTTATTATTATATATATATATCTAAAACATATTTTAAACCTAATATGGCTTTCACTGTTTTACGTGCGAAAGGCTGCATCATATTCTTGTTGCAGGGTTGAGACTGCATAATTGCAACTTTCCCATGCTGAAACAGATTGGTTAGACATGGTTGGAACGTCTCAGCACCGGGATTGGAGATACCGAGATACCCCTTAAAACGAAAACCATGGAGAGCTGAGGATGGAGATTGTGTCAAGGCTCTCCTGTCGCGCCTTGGTCCTTGATGCTGTGAAGGGTGGAAGTTGCCAGCTGTAAGAAATAAGATGCGAAACTCATGGGTGACACCTGTCCTGTGTCGTTTGATTATGAGGAATCCAGTTCGAACCTCCTTTTGGTAGGGTTATAAATACTTATGGCTTATGACAATTACTGATGAAGTAATCTCAAGTCTAGCTGGTAGATATCGAACTATTAACATGTGCGGGACCATGACCCTGTGTCATTTCTAAACCGGCGACAACGGTAGAGAAATCCCAGGAACTTTTGCGCATCACAAGGCCAATTCCATTAGGAGACTGAAGCCTAGGGCTCAAAATGGGGAAGTTCTGTGAATATTTCAAGGTTTCCTTGCCAAAAACCAAAAGAAGTTGCTACATTCAGCAATCCAAGCAGATCCAGTTCCGGCAAACAGTAATTCCTCTCCGGTGTCATCAAATGTGGGCCATTGAAAATCCGCCCACTATAGTTCGATGATTTTCCCATTCGAATTTACGCTTAGTTCGGGGATTTCCTGGCCAGCCATGTTTGATGACAAGAGAGAGACAATGATAAATGATCCTCTAATGACTGGCCCCCAATGACTTGGGGTGATGGTGGCTGGTTGAAATTGGACCCTCCAAATCCAGATGTTCGAACACACATAGCCATTTTATGCCATTTTAATTTTAATATATGTTAATAGTAATAAATAGTTCAGCATGGCTTAGCCATTTTGCCTCATCAAAACACTTAAACAAATGCCATATTCCCATTTTGACCCATCAACAAGATTCAACAAACGCTATCACCACTTGGGTGTGGGTCCCAGTAAGTGGTCCGCAGCCAAGAGCTACAACTTTTGTTTGGGTGGGATATATAAGCAGTTAGGATCAGTTGGGAATTCGCGGTGCATGTCATTGCATTGAGGGTTCAAACATGTTGAAACTATTTTGTATTTTCATCCCTTGAAGAGGGATCATCATCATCGTCATCGTCATCGTCGTCGTCGTCGTCATCATCATCATCATCATCATCCTCATCCTCATCCTCATCCCATTTGACTCCCATCATTTTTCGGTTTGAAACCACCAGCCAGTTGGTCACCGTCTGCGGTTCCAAGGCGATGTGGCTCGTCTGCTGGCCTGTTTCAAGCAGCCCCAGATGCATCAGCCGGCCTGGCACTGCGCCTTCGCGCACGGCTTTCGGCAGGAGGGGATGGTGGTGCGAGGGTTCAAAAAGGGTTAGTGTAGGAAACTCTACAGGATTATGATGGATTATAAAGATGATCAGATCGTTAATTGCTGTAAAAAAATGGCAAAGAATGATTTTTTATGCTTCAAGACTCTGGGCCCAAGTAGGCTGGGCAGATCTCCACTTCTTACATTCAGCTTTGGTATGGATGTGAAACTGTGAAACGATCAAAAGTGACAAGCTCTTTGAAAGAACCACGACCTGTGGCAGCCTATTTCGATCCATGCCACTGTCAGGCATACTTGCGCTACTTTTTGGGCCCACTGCGAAAGCCGGCCACACTGAATGGCAACGCTGGGTTGGGCATTCAATGGCTTGGAGGTCTGCTTTGCCGGGAACAATCTGCCGAAGGGACTGACATCCCTGGGAATGACATGACTTAATCCATTTGTTCAGACTACAGTTTCGAGCTGGACGTGGAAGACGGTGACAGCCTGCCTACAGCAACAGCATGGTTCACTTTTCGGTTGCCACTTGACAATGCAGTTCCATTTCACTTGAGCTGTTTTTTTTCTGCAGTCCGCGTAGGCTTTGCGTACACTTCGCGTAGGCACTCTTCGCATACTACCCCGCGTAGGCTACCTCTGCAGTCTGCGTAGGCTTCGCGTAGACTTCGCATAGCCTTTATGAGTTTAAAGGGCTAAGCAATAAAAAACACAGCTCACTTGTTGCTACCTACGTCTTCCAAATGGCCTTAATTTCCGCCTGAATCACAAAATCAGCCTGAGCAGATTGCGGGCTGAACCTTGCACATCGGGCGGAAACTGCATGTTGGGTTTCCCATTTTTGCACCCAACAATTTCGGGCAGAAAAGGGCACGAAACAGGCGGAAATACACGAACACCCTTTTAGCCTAGAACAGGATGACACTCAAACGGGCGGCAGTTTCAAATGCAAGCAGAAAAAATCAAAACAGGCCAAGATTTCAGCCTGAATATCATCGGGTTGAAACTGCGGCCTGGGGAAGTATAGCCCTGATATTGCCATGATTGGGGAAGTTATATCTGATTTGATATCCCAATATTAGTGGGTTGATTTCAGCATAATAGTGAATTACCCTACAGTATATATGTTACCCCCAATTCTCCCAAAACTGGAACTGGGCCAGTTGGGTTCACCAGGAGCTTCCCAGAATGGGAATTTCACCTTCACGCCCTTCACCCGGGACCCGCTGTCGCCTCGCCTGCCGGGCGCCCCGGGGGCCTCGGGTGCTCGCCCGGCGGCGCGGCAAGCGGCGGGACGCGGGGTGATGCGCAGTGGACGGATGGTGGGGAAGGCGAGTGGCCTGCAGTTGGTGCCTCGGCAGAAAGGGGTTGGGGTTGGTTGATGGTAACTTGTGATACTCGTGAACTTGTGAGCCAGACATGGATGAGACATGATTTGATATGGAATGATACACTTCTTTTTTTCCCACATCGTGCATGTGTACAGTATACGTGAAATGCATTGTAGCGACATGCTTGGGCATGGTGTTGTTTTTGGGGTCAACGCCCCGAGGCGGGCGTGGTTTTTTCCACGTTTGTACTCTTTGGCAGTATACGTGTTTAACGCTCTTGCCGACTGTAAGATGACGCTACCGAAGACATGTTGCCCAACTTTGTTGCTGACGTCTTGCTACCTTGACCGGGAGGGGGG
>Ga0126342_10011639_pt1 | contig 15702 bp, 11 predicted proteins | sample Cyp1metagenome_FD_92528 | JGI IMG/M metagenome (GOLD analysis project Ga0126342, IMG submission 92528) | Coral microbial communities from Lord Howe Island, Old Settlement Bay, Australia - Cyphastrea 1 metagenome | ecosystem: Host-associated > Invertebrates > Cnidaria > Coral ...
TCATCCACTGAAACAAATAGTTTGACTGCATTGCAAAATGACTAAAAAACATATTTTTCCCCATCTAATTACGAGATGAAGCCGCTTTAACCAATGGCACGGCTGCGTGAAAGATCCAAAATGAACTGGAATGCTCTGACCACTGTAAATCAGCAGAAAAACAAGTGCTCAGCATTGCTGATGTGCTGAATTCCTCACGGCCGCCTGTGAGCCGTGTACCTAGTTAGGTTGTATGGCCTACCAACGACCGTGTAAGATCAACTAGGACCTACGCGAGTCAAAATCGTTGAACATCGTTGAATCATTGAAGAAAACGAGTAAAAGAATGTTGCCACGAAAGCTTGATACAGTGGTCTCGTGCACAAGAACCAGGGCGCGGAGGAGTAAAAGATCCAAAGCACAAAACCAATGCGAGGGGTTCCTATTGGTGACGCGTGATGCATAAGCTACACCCTGAACATGCCAAATGATTGCCACTGGCACCACCAGCACGCCCATTGTTCTTTCTCGAATGCACTACCCTTTGTGAGCTGAACAGCTAACAATACCTGAAGAGTACCTAAAAGAGTAGCTAAAGAATCCCCAAAGTGTCCTGAGTCCTGAGTCTGCTCACTGCCATTTGTTGCCGACAACTCTCCGGCGAAACTGTAAAGTGTGCTTTGTCCAAACCGATCCAACCGACCCATATGATGGGTAGGACACTCTATCAGCATACAAACATCACAATGGAGGCGGTGCTCCCTTGGGACTGGTACTGAGAAGGTCTCTTCCAACTCGAATGCAGTATGGCCGGCCCAGATCCTGAACCAGATGTGACCCATCCACCATGGTCCACCATGAATTTAGCCGAAAATATTGGAACAATCTGAACCTAAGGAACCATAAGGAACCCAAAATCCAGTAGTTTATCAAGCAACATGCCATTGTGATCCATTTTGATGAATTTTGAGGCTTCTTTTCAAGCATGACCGGTCGCTCCTGGGCCGCTTCGGCAATCAGTCCTGACACAAGAACCATGGAGCCTTTAGGCCTCTGCCAGCAATATCAACCACAGATTAATGCTAACCCCTGGTTGGTGGGTACCATTTCAGAAGCAGACTGGCATTATCGGGGATTGCGGATATCCCTCTAGTTAATCAAGCGGGTACATTAATCATCATTAATCCGGGGTTGACATTGTTGCTTTATCTGGATTCACTATCATTACTTCCTGCCTGCTAGATGAAGCGTTCCCCGACTTTCCTCTGCATTGTCCTGATTTGACGTTAGCGCCACTGCACCTGCTCCTCATGCAACACCTCAAACTGAGATGCTGACTTCCAGGAATGCCGGCGGCGAGACAAAGTATCGAATGCAATCCTCCATTAGGGCCACAAAAGTGTTCATTTCAGCACTGTGGGCCAGGGCGGCCAGGTGCAAAAGTGCAGTCTGAACTGTCAAACCTTCACTTCATCCAGCACTTCTCAGCAGTCCTCTTCCATTACAAAGAATCGCTCTGACCACTCTTTGCGCCATCGACTTTGCTTCTCTAACATGCCCGCCAGTCTCTGTCTGTCAGCCATCGCGAAGCACTGATGTTGTGGCTGTTGGGTGGTTAGGCGGTAGCGTGGGGAGTTCGAACACGGCAAGGGCAGCCTTCAATCACCATGGCAAGGGCCGGCTGTCACGGTCCGGCCTCTCAGCCGCATTGGCTGATTTTCGATGGAAAATGAATGGCCTTCAGGGTTGCTCAAAACATTTGTCACAAGCTATCAAGGTCCATCTCAAATCGTGTATATAATTGTAACCTTAAACTGGCTAGCACTCCTTCACTGTGGCCGGTATGTCTGCAATTAAAGAACTGGAATTGAGGTTAATACACCAACTTTCCAGCACTTCCCAGTTCACCAGTTATACCATACTTGCTCGAGCCAGCGTACAAAACGTTGAGCTGCTTTCAAGCCACAACTCTGTGCTAATCTATACACAGTCGCTCTATAACCCCGCTCTTTGGCACAGTCGCTCATACATACACCATACACGGTGAAGCAAAAAGTTTTTTCATAGCGGCCGCGTCTGGATGAAACTGCACACATCACCAAACCAAGCAGCTTTCGCCACAGTGTGAGATCATTTCTGCCAGCGTCAAGCAGTGGCAGGTGCTGGAATGGCAGCACGCTGGAGCATTTTGCAGCGTGTTGCAGTGGCAAAGATTTGAATTCCGATTTCATGACACCAGGAGCCACTATCCAGCATGGCCGCTCTTTTTCATACCAAAGCTTGGAAATCCAAGCTTCTGGAAATTCTTTTTCATGTCACCTGAAATCTTTTTCAAATCCTCAGAGGCTTTGGCACCTTTGTTCAAAGCATCTCCCAAATAGTTCATTGTAGAGCCAATCGATGGAACCTTCAGGCAAGTGATCTCTGACCCCTAAGGCAATCCGTTGAGAACCATCACCTCTTACCACCTCTCATCGTTTCAGTTTCAGTTTGAACTCTTGGCCCTGCACCCCGGCAGCTGCTGCAATCCGGTCTGCTTCATGGCGGAACTGTTGCTCCATTGAGCCTAGCAGCACATTGGCACATTGCATCAAGCCTTTGGCCTTTGCCTAATAAGTTTTAATAAGTGTTGAGCAACAACGCTCTTGCTCCCTTGTCCTGTGGGATTCATGACACGCCAAGGATTTTGCTTAGCCATGGCCTGAAGAGGAAGCATCGCCGGAATCTCCTAGCACCGGTGAGGAGGCCGTGCTTTTTACCGTAAATAGTCGCAACTCCCCTACCCCCTCTGCTATCATTTCACCAAAATTGAGCAAAGGTTTGCTTGGAAAAACATGGGCCTAGAGGCCTAGAGGCCTAGCAGCTGTTTTCATTTCATCTGAACAACTCTAAAACGTCTGAACATTCTGAACTTGGAATGGTCGCCACAGTGCATCCCAGCCTGCACGAAGAGCCAGCAGCTGCTGTACCACGGGATCATCCGACGAATCGCCCAACATCGCTGTGATCGATGCTGCATCGACATCCGGCGAGCTCAAGACCTTGAGCATGATCTCTGCTTTGCCCATCTCCCGCCTTGACAAGGAAGCTGAAAAACAATGAAAAACAATTTAATGCTCTAATATGATTAATACATATTAATACGCAATCCGCAATCCTTGTAAGTTTGTACTTGCAAGGTGACATGACAGGAAAAATATGTGGATCCCAAGCCATTAGGCCAAGATTCAGGACGTAGTTGCTATAGGCTGTAGGCATTTGCCTGCCATGTCCAGCCACAACAGGTGCCTCAAGCAGGGTTGTCTTGATCAGCGCCGTGTCTAAAAGAAGTTGCTGCGCTCCTCGTTCGCTGATCTTCCGACATTTGTGAACTTCAGCCACGAATCTAGTCACGAAGGACTGCACAAACTTATCGCAGAAAAAACGGTAGTGAATCTTCGACAAGTGCGCCGCGATCGGTTCGAATTGCTTCGGCAAACGTTCGGAAATATCCCCAACGAATGCACTGTGATCACCTACGTCCTCCAGGGCGCGTGCAGTCAAGCACATTCATAACCCTTGCTGGCATGTCCTATGACCGCTCCTCCCAGTCAACCCAAATTCACTGTACAAAATTAATTCAAATGCTTGACAACGGGAAATGCCAAGGTTTCAACACCAGGATCCTGAGAAAATGCTGCCCAATTCGTTCGATTCATGCTATTGAAGGCATCATCCAGGCTGCAATTGACTGATTGGACCAGGGCTTCATTCGCACGATTGACCACACTTCTCAGCAACTCTTGCTCATCGTGGAAACCTTGGTAACTTCAAATGGAGGAGTCCTGTGAACACCACTGGGGACTCAGGCGTGTTCAAAATCTGGATGGCAGGGGTAAAACAACGTTATTATACGCCATCAACGGCTATCAATGCTGGCATATCAGAAAGCACCTCCTGAATGTCAACAACCCGTTTGGAGAGCAATACCCAGGGAGTACTTGGTTGAAAATAACGGGAAGGAAAGGTGTTTGCCTTGCATGACTTTCTTTGGGCAAGTCAGATGTACCTTGACTTCACCTAGCCTGAAAACCAAATACCAGAAATACCCTGTTGCACTCCGACTTGGGTCTTAAAGTTGTCACTAAACTGAGACAGTAATCAAGACTCTATCATTGCCCAGCTCGTGATTCCCCAACAAATGCCCTCTTTCTGGCATCACTGCGTGTCCCAACGTAACATGGACACATGATTATTGAGAAGAATGAGGTCACATGTTTCCACCTTTCGCAACTGCAGTTGCACGATGCGATGCATTTTTGGAGAGAAATCAGGCACGAACTGCACAGCTGTCTCTTCCTTTCGACTTCTGCAACATTCTCAAATTACGTTCAACAAAAACGGCAACAACAACATCATCACCACCATCATCATCAGCATCATCATCATCAGAATCGTCATCAGAACGGTTTGCAAGAAGAACCAGCGACGGACAAATCTGCTGATAGCTACTGATGGATTTAGTCGCGTCTTCATGCATTGATTCTGTGAGTCTTTGGTCCATTGATTGATTCTTACTACTTGGTTCGAGAGTTAAACGTTACAACTGGTCGCATTACTTGTCCATCGATCAATCGATCGGTTTGTTGATTTGGTGACTGATCAAGAAGAGGTGAGTGGCGAGTAGAGGGTTCGATTCGGTTGGATACTACAGATTTTGATTGAGCCTGCCCTCTTATCTGTCCGTTTGTCAGAACATCCATCTCTGTCTGTCCTCCATTCTTACTTCTACTTGTCTGTCGTCCATTCTTACTTCTACTTGTCCATTCGTGCGAATGCCCTATCGGGGGTGATACACGATGTGCCTGACATGACAGCAAAGCTCAGTGTTTTTATACACAAAAATGTGCGTGTGTATATACATTTAACCATATATTAATATTGTGACACTGGCTGCATACAAGAATTTGAGACACGCGACTCCTACCCACAAGTGTATTTCAATACTGGCTGATAGACAGACGGACAATGGAAGACTGAGCAAGGAGCCGATGCGATCTTGAAAGTCTGCGCTGATGATTTTGATCAATGACTCTTCCAGCAATGGGAGCGTTTCATCGCAGTATTCAGCAGTCCCAATTGCGCAGCAAACAGCCTGCACTCCCTCTACGTCCAAGCATGCTTTGTGGCCTGCTGCAGGGATCAGGCTTGACAGTTTGCTGGCATACTGACTCATAACTTTGCGGAATACCTGGAAAATGTCGAAAAGAGTGTTGTGAGTAGAAAAGCGGGAGCACTCTTGCATGCTTCCTCTCATAGCTGCAAACAGTTCTGGCGCTGACTTGTACAAGTACCTCTGCAAGACTTCTTCATCTTCCTCGTTTTCTTCGTTCTCTTGACTAACCATCTTGTCGGCGGCAGTCAATGCTTGCAAAACTTCCAAGAGTTGCTTTTCTTCATGCCTTACCCAAGTTCCCAAATAAGCATCAAAGCATTCACTAATGATTCCACGGAAACGTGGAGCAAAATGATCTGCTCCAGCTTTTTCAGTGGCTGCTTCTGTTTGCGAGGAAGTTGAAGACCTTCTGCCAGTTTTAGCCGCCAATACATCTGGATACTTCAGAACTGGCATTGCGGAGTTCAGATGTCCCGCGTCCAAAGTGATTGCATCATCATCTGGAGTCTCTGTGGCCCATTTTCGTGCCAATTCATTTTCGAATTCAATGGATTTAAGGAGGACCCGGACCATGAGCTCAGGGTCAACCATATGGTGGGTTGTGTCAAGAATTTCAACCAAATGCTGCCTTGTGACATGACAAAAAAGGTCACAAAGCCCACAAGGGACCCGCCATGATTCCGGGAACTGTGACTTGTACTTGTCATCATATTCACGCAGTGTTCGCTTCAACCAAGCAAAGCGGCGTTCTGCGGTTTCTAATCCTGAAGCCTCTTTCGGCGGCTGAAAAATGTCTTTGTAACCTTCTAAGAGTCTCAAACAGAACTGGGTTACAACTTCTCTCTTCATTCCGGGCCCGATTGCATCTACACACTTGGCTGCAGCAGTGCCCCAACCTTCTGGCAACTGTTCCAGGCGAGTCGCACTTCCAATGCCACCATGCAAGCACATGTAGTCGTCCAGTATTTGCTGTTTTAAGTCACTGAATACTGCCGCCTTCCTTTCTAAGAGGTCTGCTACACGTGCAACGTGCGACAACTCTTGGAAGTGACTGGACAGTTCCTCGACTGCATAAATCAAAGACGATGCCTGCTGGTAGTGTCTGCATTCAGCAGTTGAACGGAGCTGTTCCAGTGCCGTCACCAACATGACCAGCCGCTTCAAAGCAGTCACAGTCAGGGTCAAGTTGCGCTTTGCAACGTCCAGCGACTTGATATCGCGACAAACGTCACTGACGAGTTCTTCACTTTGTTCAGCCTTGGATTTGATTGCCTTGATACGCTCAAAGAGCTCTCGAATTGCCAGTTTCGCGTCTCCGAGGTCAGCTTTCGCACGGCGACCAAAGGCTGCTTGTCTTCTCACGGCATTTTTGATCCCCTCTTCAATGTCATGCTCCTGTGCCTTGAGCTGATTTATGAAGAGACCAAGTCCACCAAGTGAAGCTTCGTTGGGAAACTGCCGATTGATATAATCAATGGCATTAAAATTCTCTGCATCAAGGGGGTCCTCTTCACCCAGGGGTTCAAAGTCATCTTCCAAGTCATCATCCATTGCAAACAAATGAACCGCACCTGATGTGCACAACAGACTTTGAGATAAAATCCAACGGGTGCAAATCACGTCAAACCTTGCTGGTCAGTGAAGGCAGTGCTTGCGGAGACCAACATGCAAACACATCATATTCTCTATCTCTGTCTCGCTCTTCCTCTCGCTCTCTCAAATCCTCATGCACCATGACAAACACACATACAAATCACATGATGCACAGCCGTGGTAAAGAACTAAACTTATCAATTGGACGTATTTCGAAATCATGCGCATTGCAATGCACAACTGTGCAGTAAACAAAACGCACAAGGCTCGAAACGCATTCTATCGTAAAGGTATGAGCTTTCCAAACTTGTCCAGGTGGACAGATCCGCGCAAGGTGGCTGAGTGGAGGATGGGACGAAAGATGAATAACACGTCAATGATGGAGTTGAGTTTTGGTGATGGAGTATTGATAGATAGATATATTTAAAAAAAAATACGATATTTATATATACTTTCATTTATATTCATATATACCTTCTATATATATACACATACGTATAGACGATATTGAAGCTGTTGGGGGGATCGTTTAGTTGAGCTGTGCATGCTGGGAAAGAGATTGGGTCTGTGAATAAGAATGACTGAGTGAGTTAGTGTTTGCGAAATTGCCTCGGAAATTCTCTGTGAGCAGTGAGCAGCCGTCTTAAAAAGTGTTTGCCGGAGAAAGTAATTGGTGACTCCGTGACAAGAGTGAATCGTTGAGCACATCCTTGTATATTTGAGTTGAGTGTCGGCTGGTGAATGATGGAGTGAAGGTGCAAGTGATTTGTGCAGCGCACTACCAAAGACAGAACACGACACCTTGTGCCAGCACTCCGGCAGGTCTAGTAGCAGGAACATGTAGCAGCGGTACAGCATTGACCTTGAATCGCGTGATGAGCAACAGATATATATATATATACATATATATATATATAGATAGATAGATAGATGGTCTTGATTATTGCAGCGATTCGACACCTCAGCGACTCAGCGTTACAAAATATTCCACTCACTGACAAAAAGCAGCAAGAAAACCAAGCTAAGCAACTCCTCTGCTATTCTATTGCATCTCAAGGGCGGACATATCAAGGTGCACTCGCTACAAGCTGGCGTTAAAGGTGTCAAAATCTAGCTCTGCAAGTTGCTCTTGAACATTTGGAATCCGCGAACGCACTCCACCTTCATTTCGAAGCATTCTGCCTGAAATCCTACTGGTGTGAAACCAACTCGCAACAGCTATTAAGGCTGCTTCCAGAACTCCTCCTTCAAAGTCCAGTATCCAGGAACGTTTTTCTGCGCAGACTTGGTCAGACTACACATTTGCTTGAGGAGGGTCTTGAAAAGATCATTGTGATGAGCTGCGACATGGACTGCTAGCTTCTCTAGCACTTGTCCTGTTGTGAGGCGATGATCCGGACCTGCAAGTTTCTTGTCCAGAAATGCACGTAAAATATCTTCAGCGATGCGGCGATCTGACTCAAACAGCTCTGATGACGCTGGCTCATCGGCCCCTTGACTCGAAGCTCCTCTCATTGCAGCCAACTGCCTGAGACCATGTAAAATCTCAGAAGAAGAAACTCCTCCGGAGACCTTTCCAGATGTTAGAGCCAGCTGTGACAGCTTGCCTTTCGTCTTGGTTTCTGCTTCTTTCATTTCTTTCTTCACTGCAGTCTGAACCGCGCCTGCCCTTCCCTGTTGTCCGGTCCAGGTGGGCTCACTGATGTGGTGTGCTGCTCTTTCGCGTGACGACCTTTTCAGCGCGTCCAACGCCTTCTGAGCAACAAGGCCTGCACTCTTGCCAACCAATTTTCTGTCAAGCAGAGTTTGCTCAACCTTGTCATGGTTGAAACTTGCCTTGATGCCTTGCGCATCATACAAAGTCTGCAAGATTGCATTGCTTTCATCTGCAGTTCCTCTCCCTGTCTTGTGCTGCTCCTTCATGGGCAGGTCTGACACGGCTTTCATGATTTCGGTGGTTTCGACCTCAAATTCATCTGGCTGAAATGGGTCTTTCGTTTGCACGACCTTGTTGAAAAGTGCTTTGTATTTTTTCTGCAAGGTCAACATGTTTTGCTTGGTGAAGTTTGGAGGTGGAGGAGGCACTTCAAACAGGTCTGAAATGTCATTCCACTTGAAGAAACGCCTCTGCCTTGGATCCTGGAGCACTTTCTGTGCCAAAAAATGCTTGTAAACCTGGCGATGATAAATCTTTTCCTCCACCGTGCCAGTCAAAACAAGGCGGTAAACTGACACCTCCCGAGTTTGTCCAATTCTCCAAGCTCTCTCACGTGCTTGCACGTCTGTCATCGGGTTCCAGTCTGGATCGAAAATCACAACTCGATCAGCCCCAATGATGTTTAATCCCACTCCCCCAACCCGGGTCGTGAGAAGCATGGCGAACACGTCTTCGTTTTCATTGAACTCCTCAATCAGCTTTAACCTGCGCTTCACGGGTGTTTTACCATCAATACGAAAATGTGTGTAGCCAACACGGCTCATCCACAATTCAAGGATCTCCAGCATCTGGATCGTCTGGACAAAAATAAGAGTTCTGTGCCGATCTTTGTGCCACACCTTAAGGATCTCAGACAAGACCCTCATCTTCCCTGATTTGTCATAGCTCCACAAATCCTCACCTTCTTCTCCCTCGTTCGCTTTGAGGAGCAAATCTGGGTGGTTGCAGAGCTTCCGCAAGACACTGAGAGCGAAAAAAACTGCCCCAAGAACTTGGCGGTCTGATGATACCGTCTTCGCTCTTCTCACCTGCTCAGTCTCCAAGAACTGCACATACAATTGGTACTGTTCAGGTGTGAGATGGCAAAACAGGACCTGTTCCTGTTTGGCTGGTAGGTGTAGCACATCCATACATTCGGCCTTGGTACGTCTGAGAATACAGGGCTCCGTTAGCCCGCGTAAAGCCAGGGCACATTGGTAGGCTGCAGCAACCTTGGGCTCCGTAGCTCCCATGACATTGCCGTTCTCAATGGGCTGGGCGAACTCTTCTGTGAAGACTGGAAGTGTACCCAGCCGACCAGGACAAACAAAGTCAAAGAGTGACCACAGTTCGCGAAGATTGTTCTGGATTGGCGACCCTGACAGCAGAATGCGGTGTGTCGTGCTAAAGCGCTTGCAGGCGATTGTAAGGCTGGCATGAGGGTTGCGGATCTTCTGCCCTTCGTCCAGAATCACAATCACCCAGGTTGCTTCAAGCAATGCATCTATTGAAATCCTCATCGTCTCGTACGATGTAATGAGAATGCCTTGGTTGGAAGATGCTTGTTTGATCGCCTCTCTTCTTTCTGTCTCGATAAGCTGGTGCATAACGCACACACGCAGAGGCGGGTACCACAAGTGCAATTCATTGCGCCACTGATTGATTAAAGTTGCTGGGCACACAATCAGAACACCCCCAGTTCTTGGAGGGCTGGCAGAGGAGAGCGAGGTATTCTGTATTTTCAATTCCTGCAGAACATTTGAATGATGCAATACAGCCAGATATGCTATGATCTGTATTGTCTTTCCTAGGCCCATCTCATCTGCAAGGATGCCACCCATCTTCTCCTGGTGCAAGCCCCAAAGCCACTGCACACAGCGATGTTGGTATGGATACAGGGCTTGCCACAGCCACTTTGGACTTCGCAGACCATTGCCAATGTCGACATCATCTCCTTTGTGAACCTCTGCATGCCGCCGCAACATTTGGGGCACTTTCTCCAGTTCCTCTTTGACCGGAAATTCTGCTGGGTCTTTCTTGGCCTTTGAAGACTGGGGCTGCCCCTGGGTCCACCTGGCCTGCCGCTGCAAGTAGACCTTTTCATTGGTGTCATCACGTCTGTTCCGCGGCTTCTTTTCGGACGCGGGAGCACTGTCCAACTTTCGTTTCCGCGAGGAAAAGTGATGAAGGGAGAGCAAGTTCTGTGCTGGTGATACCAGTTCTCCTTGCTGAATCATCGCTTTCCATTCTGCAGGATTGTTGTCCTTCCATTGATGTTGCGTCCTCCCTGCTTTTGGTCTGAGTTGGGTGACATCAATGCGGTCAGGAAGTGGAAGCGTTGCAGCTTCGGATGCCTCTTCCTTTGGAGCGATATCTTTGGTCTCTGGCTTGGGCGAGATGTCTTTCGAACTTTGAGAGGGTTTCTTGGCCGTAACAAAGCCCAAGGACTCTTTCAGAAGTCCCTGATTTGTAGACCAACTCTTTACCTCTCTTGACATCGATTGGTTCTTCCTGGCTTGGGAAGGTTGTGATGAATTCGTTCCTGCCATCTCCACCATGGCCACTGCTGCGAATGCATTTGCCACCGCCTGCGTGCATCTTGAGAATCCAATCCAGAATTATCACTGGTAAATCCTCTGGAAATCAATTATAATAATTGTATATTTTATATTATTTTATACCGTAAATTCATGTATACGTGGACGTCAACGCGGGTCATAGCTGGGTTAGATTACCAAAGAGTATTGCCAGGGGTGGGGGTTATACAGGCTCGTACCATTCCATCAAACAAACTCCTGATCATGTCATTCGCCAACACATCTTCACATTTGCTTGGTTCATTCAACACATCCTTTCCTAGTTGCTCATCCGGCTGTTGGCTGTTGAACAGAATCACACCAGGTCTAAACAGATGCGCCCCCATTTGGATGACGTATCTGGCTGGATCACCACGTGGCTGCTTCATTTGAAAGTGTCTGATGAGATCTCACTGCAATTCTAGGTCCATTGGGCTACCAAAGCGGTTGTTACTTGTTGTGAGCAGTGTCTGGGATTTCTTGGGGTGCCGTTCTTCCAACAGCAGCGTCTCCACAATTTGCGGAGAGTGTTTTGTAAGTTTCAAGAGATATATATATATGTATGTATGTATGTATGTATGTATGTACAGAAGCATTTCTTCCGGGAAGTTTCACGGTAGATGCAGTAGATTGCAGTAGGGTTTCACCAGGTGCTGAGACAACCCAGGAGGTTTGGGGACTGTCCAGGATAAAGTAGTGTGGATCATGCAAAGACCTCGGAACAATCGACACTATCTAGATGAATAGCTGTGCGTCCATTTGCTTCCAAAACAGCACCCCCAAAATGATTCTAATCTATCTATATCTATCTTTCTTTCTTTCTATTCCATTCCATTCCATTCCATGCCGCATGACATGCCATGCCATTCCATTCCATTCCACCTTCTCTTCTATTGTATATCTGTCTATCTATGGCATCAGGTTTCAAGTTAAGTTTCTTCACCACTTCAGTTTTGCAGCTCTTTGCTCCCTGCCAGCGCTTCCAGCCTCATTCATGTCTCCACATTCTGATTCTTTGCCGTCGTCTAAGTCAAAGGTGAGGTTCTGGGAGCTCAGGCGCCCCCAGGGGCCCCAGTGCCCGGCACTTTGTTCAGGCACCTCACTCAATTGTTGGTTCAGGTTCTCGGTTGGTTGCATAACATCTGACGTGCTCAAAGCATCCAAGGCATCCAAGGCATCAGCATCCAAATGCTGAGGATCCTTCCGTGACTTTGCGAATTTTGCTAGCTCAATCTGCTCCAGTTTGGCATCGCAAGTGTCAACCACCAAGTTTTCCACATCAGCGGCGTCACAAACGTCTAAGCCAAGTGCACGGAACATCGAGCTTTCGGACGCGACGGAGCCTGCATCTGCAACTGTGCCGTTGCCACCGAGGTCCACCGGAAAACTTGAAGCATCTGCACCAATTACACCATTTGGACCTATCAGCTCCACTTCCATGGCAAAATGTAAAGGTTTCGCGACTGCGGGTAGAAACAGAATCAAATCAGAAGCAAGTCCGTGAGTACAAAAGATGTTTGACTATAACATTCTTTGGCCTACACACTTTAGCCTTATATATAAAGTGCTCGTCAAACATATCATCTGGGCACAAGTGTATGGGTGCGGGTAGGTCTACGGGTGCGGGTAGGTCGATTTGGGAATTCTGGTCACCCCATCTTGTCTCTGTCCTATCCTTCCATTACATAGCAGTGAGCCAAACCTGCAAAAATTCAGCCGGTGCATGTACTTGGAGAATCTTGCAATGGGATTCCAGGCCTACATGGCATGAGATTGCAATGGAACGCACTGTTTCAGCCATACTGTGGCCATTTTGCAAGGCGCAATCTGGTCAAGACTGCAAGAGCAGGACAATTAAAAATGATTCCAGGCACCGAACCCCATGGCTTTCTTAGTTGGGCCATTTGGGGCTTCGCCTTTCTGACTGGGTGCCCCTCTATCTTCAAATTCTCACCGAAGTGTGGCAGTAGGCAATTGTAGGCCACGGTAGGCTGCAGCCTTTGAGGGATGAAACAGGAAAATTGTGCTGTAGTTCAAGCTTAGCATGCCACATCAGCTTCCTCATACATCGAAAAAACATCTTTGCAAATCCTCTCTATGTCGGCTTCTTCTAGTGGAGCCTCTCCGTGGATGTCTTTTTGTGACGATGCGTCATCTGTTGTGCACACCATGCGCCATGTTCCAGTGCAAAGCCGGAGCATGGGGGCAAACATCTGAAGTGCAAGTTCAAACTCCCTAGGGTCATATCTTTTGCCTGCATTCATTGCTCTTTTCTGTCCCCGTTCCACTATTGTTGCCTTGTTCCCGAAGACGCCCACGATGTGAATTTCGTAGCCAGCCTGCACCAGATCTTCTGCGACATCAACGCATTGAGATCGTCGGAGGCAAGTACTGGGAATCATCAAATGCTTCCCATCATTTCTGGCTCGCTCAAGAAGGAGCTGCTTCTCCTCGTTGATGTTTTCTCGAATGCCTAAGTAGGCATTCCACCAAACGCATCCGTGTTGCTGCCCTTCTGTAATTGCATTTTGATAGCCATGATGCGCATCGCGGAAGACTTCGCCATCGATGGTCACATAACCCTCAACATCCATCCCTGTCCACTGTGCTGCTTTGGGTGCAAGGGTGGACTTGCCACAGGCACTTGGGCCAATTAACCACATTGCAGCCTTCTTTCTCGCCCTTTTTGCTGAATAGTATCCACTTGCGACATATGCCGCGTGAAGTTCTTCTTCAGTGAAAGGCTCGCTGATTTCTGTTGACAGGCTTTCACCCATGTCATAACCAATCAACTCACAAATGGCATCATCACCAGAAGCAGCATCTTCATCCAATGAATCATCGGCTTTTGACGAATCTATGGTTTTTGGAAAATAGTGCGGCAAATCATTTCTGCCCTCCTCGTTGCATGAGACTGAGGTTCTGCTTTTCCTAGCCGATCTCCATGATCTGCGGTGCAGCTGAGCACCGATTGAAATGCAAAAGCCTCGCCACATGTCTGGCGTGCGCCACCTGGACCTAGAAGACTCCGAAGAGTGGCCATCCCTTCCTATAGTTCTGGTTCTCAATGAACTCGGAACTGCAAGGTGGACAGCTCCAAGAGCGGTCGCAGTGCATGGCTCCATTTGGGCAAAAGAAAGGATTGCGTTTCGTTGCTGAATTGGCACAGTGTATCTCTGTATTACTCTGCATCTGTATGTCTCGTCCTGTTTGCAGTACATACATGCTGTGACTGGTGCGGCTCATTCCCACGTCGCCGAATATGTCAAGTGCCACGTGCAGTGTTAAACGCTGTAGGCGAATGTATGCAGTCTTGCGCCGCTCTTATCTAAATTCAACTTAAGGCTTGCGAGTGGTTTGGTTAGAACCTGTGAATCGAGCAAATGCTCAATCTAACACCCAATCAAATTCGGGCAGAAACACTGCATGCGTGAACACCACAAAACATCACAAAACTACACCCTTTGAAGTTCGGCCACAGAGAGCAATGACTTGGGAAATTTTGGGAAACTGTCGTGACTCTCTTTACTGTCTCTCCTTACCGATTTCTTTTCCGCCCTTCGAGTGCTCCAGCTTCGGCACCGCGGGCCATCATCTGGAGCGGCTGCGTGAAGCAGCTCGGTTTTTCCTTCGCAACATGCGGCACCGGAGGAGAGAAAGCCCCCTTTGGAATCAAACATGGCTGGGGAAATACGCTACAAATGGCTATTGTATGCCATTTACGGGAAATATAATTCCGAACAAAATGGTGGTTTTCCTTTGCCATGTTTGACTATCAGGTGAGTACTTCTGCATGGAGCACCATGTTCGCAGAACACATTGGAAAACACATGACATGCAGTGTCAAACTGGAAGCAGGCACTCTGTCCTCTTGAGTCTCTCCAACGCTGCCTTTTGCTTGTCGCCACTCGTGGCTCCTAGTAAACTAGTAGAAAGGTTGTACAACATAGAAGGACCAACGGTCACCAACATGATTAACACTGTTCGCCCAAGCACACTTAATTAATGATCAGTAGTATATGCTCTGGGTTTGCTCTGTTCCTCTTTAAGGGATTACTCAGTCAAGGAATTCGGGAAGTGGCAACTGGAAAACGAGGGTAAGGTTTTCCATCGGATCTTTGCACGACAAGGGCCGCAGAAGTGACGGATGCGTTGCCTCCAAAATATTGTCATATTGTTATTGCTGATGGTAGTGCGCACTTCCAATTCCCTTGGACTTAAACAGCAATGAGTTGCCTTGGCTTAGGCGGATTGCGGCGTCTGGGAGTGGATGCTTCATGAGGAGCTTCCGATCTGACTGTGCAATGAAAGGGGCTGCTTCCTACGATACAACCTGCCTTACTTCCTGTTAGAAGAAAAGGGAAAATGGCACGAAAGTCAGAATTCTGGAGTAGCAAGATTTGCGCGCCCCGGGAGAAGCTGTGCAGGAAATGTGTGTGTCTCGGCCTTTGGTGATGCGCGGCATTTTCGCGCGAAAACGCGAAAACGCGAAAACGCGAAAACGGGCAGCAAAACGCGAAAACGCGAAAACCGCGAAAACCGCGAAAACGCGAAAACGGGCAGCAAAACGCGAAAACGCGAAAACGCGAAAACCGCGAAAACGCGAAAACGCGCACGGAAGTACAAGAGCGCGAAAGTTGGACAGCTATGATCATCTCCGGATCTAGCGGCACGTCAATGCAAAATAATTATATTGCGCTGCA
>Ga0126342_10011640_pt1 | contig 15702 bp, 11 predicted proteins | sample Cyp1metagenome_FD_92528 | JGI IMG/M metagenome (GOLD analysis project Ga0126342, IMG submission 92528) | Coral microbial communities from Lord Howe Island, Old Settlement Bay, Australia - Cyphastrea 1 metagenome | ecosystem: Host-associated > Invertebrates > Cnidaria > Coral ...
TATATATATATATATATATATATATTTATATATATATATATATATATATATATTTATATATATATATATATATATATATATATATGTAAATATGTTGTTATTGAGCTTTTTGTGTGATTCATCATATTGTTGTCATTATTTCATGTAGACGTCATTTTTGGCCATCATTTGCTGGTTTACCCACAGAAACCACATCCAACATATAGGGTTTGATTTTGGTAATATTTTGATAGGGTAATACTTATTTGGTTGGTGGTTTGGAACATGAATTTTATTTTTGCATCCAGTTGGGAATAATACTCCCATTTGACGAACTCATATTTTTCAGAGGGGTAGGTATACCACCAACCAGTTACTACCAACATGTAATCTTATTTTATTAGGAGATGTAATATGTTTGGATCATCTACCACCATATCATTCAACAGATTTTGGGAGTACCAAAGGTATTAGGAAAAAACTTTTTATATTTCATAGAAATACTGAGTTCCAAAATAGGGTTCTAGGTGTTTTTTTGGTAGTTTTGGAGTCGTTATTCGTCTTATTTTTGAGATCTACCATCTAATTTTACGGACCAATCAAAGATTGTGTTTGGAAGACGACTAGATGATTTTCACCTCTAAGGTTCAGTTTCACTGAAACCCATCAATGCCAAGTTACATCATTTTATCTTCAATCTTAGACACATGGATACACATGGTAACCACCTAGAAATAATGTTTACCCAGCATCAACATGTTATACAAGGTGAGGCCCCCAACATAACTAAGTTGGTCTATTATAACTTCAATGACTATAGGGTTTATGGTCATTATACGTATATTAGCTATACTTTTGACGCATTAGTAGTATAGTATACACATAGAACTAGATAAGTGGGTAGTGTGTGTTTATTCATATATATATATATAATATTATAACTACAGTTCACAGGGCCGGGCTTACCTTACCAAACATCACCCAACTGGACGCTTCACCGCAACGCGAGGACATCTTTTCAGATCCTTCCAGAGGCTCAAAAGAGGACAGCTGCTGCCAAAAAGACTACATCGTAGCATTCTTTACTGTAGCTCCATTGTTGTTCCACATCAGTAATGTTCTGGGTGGTTTGGAACATACATCGGATACTATCCACATATATTATATAGATACATCGGATATTCTGGTTCATGATATTGGAGGATATCTGGTTGGTGGTTTGGAACACAGTGTACGAGGTGCATCGCTCCCTCATTCTGAGCATGCGCATTGTCCGAAAATGTGGTAGTTTGGAACATGGCTTTTATGACTTTCCAGTTGGGGAATGTCATCACATGTCATCACTGACGAAGTCCATGATTTTTCAGCGATCCCCTGGCGATGGCCCGGGGCCCGGGTATCGCATGAGGAAGCACCCTTCTGGGGACAGGAACTCCTCAACCAAACAACCATGATAAATAGTGCTTTAACCATCAAAATAAGGACTCAAACCAATGAATTATGCCATGTACTACCACATACCAAGCTGGCTTTTTGTGGTTTCGAATTTTATCTTCACCCATATTTGCTGGTCCGGATTCCCTCATATTCCCAGCCAGCCCAGGAGGATAGCCGATTTGGTTCAGCCGAGGTGACCTTCTCCGAGTTGATCGTACGGGATACGTCATGAATTTTGTCGGCTTGGGGGTGCATCCCCCGTCATGGATTATATTATATTAGATTCATGGAGTTATATCTGTTATTAATATGGATTACATGGCGTTATATGGATTATACACCACTTTAAAAAAATATATGGAGTATTATGGAGTTGTATGTGTTACATAAAGTTATATCTGGATTATATAGCACTTATTTACTTGGATGCACATCCTAGACAGATGTTTAAGGGACCAATTTACAGGACACCCCTTGAACTTGAAGATAAAGTCCACTGATTGTTGGATGGACCAATGGTTCCGATGAGATTTTCAATTGCAGAACAGTGTGTCCAGACAGGACCTTGATTTTGTTCATAATCATGTTTACATATATTTACTGTCTAAGAGGAAGGTATCCATGAATCTAGTGACTTGTCGTCATGTTTCTACTAATAACAACTTTGGAGTTTGGAGTATGCCTCATGATCAGACTTGCTCACACGATCTATAGAATTTGAGTCCAATGCTTGTTTGTTTTAAACAACATGGTTGTTTTTCCTTTTGTTGTTGTAATACCTTTGGTAAACGAATATAATTGCGCACTCCCAGGGAAACAATGGGTTTTCCACATCTGTATTAGTTTACCCCAGGGTAATACGTGAACCGATGGTCACAAACCACGTGAGAATATCTCAACATAGAATGGTGGATGAATCTGCGACCGATGTACTGATACCATGGCAGTATCCTTTGCTGCATTCTGGGCTACAATGTGTGTTACTCTCCGGTAATCAAAGTTGGTAACGGAAAATCATCTGCAAATGTATGTATATATATATATATGCATATTTAATGGGAGAACCATCTATACATGGGATAACCATATATTTGAGGTGTGAGAGTCATCACGTCAGAGGTGAGACATTCTTAGCGGGCGATATTGATTGATATATTTTTTGGCATCATCATTAGACATTATGGATAACTTTTCTATCTGTTGGGGAGGTACGTTATATAATATAATATAATTTAATATAATATATAATATAATATATGATATAATATAATATAATATATAATATAATATAATAAAATATATAATAAAATATTTAATATAATATATAATATAATATATAATATAATAAAATTTAACATAACATAATATAATATAACATAATAAATTATAACATAATATAATATAATAATATATATTACCTTTAATCTAATAAACCACAATCACCCATGCATGAACTTGTTTTGGACTACCCTCCAGCAAAGATAGCTATGGAAATCCACCGGTCCCCCTCCGAAATCATCTACAAATAGTGGGTTTTCCAAACAGGATGGTGCCCCTCAGTTGTAAGTTTGTTTATAAACCCCATTAACTATAGTTATATCTGCCATAAACCATAGTTATGGGAGTTATGTTCACCAACTTAGCTAACTATGGGGCACCACCTTGTAGCGGGCTGTGAGTTTCCATGGCTTCCATCAGGAGCTTCCTTCGCTGACGCCTCATTCCCGTGGATCCAAGGCACGCCGACAGAGTACGTCGGTTCACCCGATCCAGTTGTAGCTCTAAAAAGGTATGAGGCCGGTATGACTGGGGGATTCAATAGCTAAACCCAAAAGTAAACCAACCTCAATAATAATAATAATGATTTTAGTAAGATCCCAACATATGGGCGTAAAATTGGAGATCGCAGAGCCCCAAATGGCAAACTTCCGAAATGCAGAGATGATGGGGTTACGGTTCCAACATGCTTCAATTGTTTCCCATATCAACTGAAGCTATCACTGTTGCTTGGCAAACACTTGGCCATGTCCCAGCATATCCATGTGGGGAATGAGGTATCGTCGATTGCCACTCTTTGCGTATCCATTGCTGGATACACAGCTGGATGATGCAAACCTTGAAGTCGTGGCACCAATGGATCTGCAGATATGCAAAGTCAGATGCAAAAACTGTTGCAATGGCGCCATTTGAGGTCCATTCCTTCAGTTATGACCATTTATTAGTTATAACTGCTTATAAATGGGATTATACATTCTATAAATGGGGTTATAAGTACTTATAACTGGTAAAGGGCCATAACTGTTCATATATTGCAAAATTGGTATGCCGTTGGCCAATGTTGACTTCTCCCGCGTTTGGCCAATGTAATAACGCTATTTGATCCGCATCTCAGCCGTGTTTGCATCGGTTAAAGCCCGGCAAACAAAACATGTCTGCAGCTGAGATGCTTTTTTGGCATCTATTCTCGCTTTCTTTCTGGCATCTGTTTTGACGTCCTATCTGACATTCTATCATGTGTTCGGGTCCGTGAGTCGCGATAGGTCTCGGGTCCATGGCCCAGACTGCCGTTGAGCTCGCCATGAGCTTGAACGCTTGAGTTGGCACTTGCTCTGGCATCCCGGTCGGTTGGTGCCCACAGTGGAAGAAGGAACCTTTGTTAAAATCTTGAGGCTTTCACCTGGCAGGTGGGGAACGTGTAACTCATTTGGAAACAAACTTTGAGATTGGTAGTTTACCATCAGCAATGAGGATTGAAACACACAAATGGGCACGCCAAATTGGTGCATGGATTCATGGGCGCATAGATAAACGGGTATTGATCTAACGGTCCATTGCGAAGTGTTTGACTTGCGATGACCGTTCATATCTGTTTATATCATGGTTCTAGGCGATAGTTGTTGTTGGGGTTGGGGGGCAGAGGATGGCGAAGCTGCAGGTGGAAACGCTCTAGGCGTTGAGATGCCTGGAACACCGAGCAGATCGGAAGAGATGTTCCAACGTTGTGAGAGGTTGCCTGTGGCGGCGAAGGCGCAGCCCAAAAGGCAGCCGCGTCCTTCCCGGAGCTGAGTGGACATCAATGGACATCGATGGACATCTGGGTGAGCAGTTGGAATCAGAGGTGGTCACGTCTGAAGTGACATGGGATGACATGGGGCATTCCTCATTCAGGTGGTGACAGCGTGACAGCCTTGCATCCAGCATCAGCTTAGGATCGTGCAGCAAGTTTGAGGCCCAAAGAGCCCAGGAACTCATCGCATCACTGAGAAAAGCCATCAAGGAAGTGGAGATGAATGGGGTTAAGACCGTGCGAGTGCTCTTTTGGCAACCCTAGGACCGCAAACAGTTGGCAGAACGTGTCGGATTTCTCTATGGCCGACCCCAGTCATACCTGTTGAAATGCTGGCACGTGCTCGGGGGCAAGCTTGGAAACAGCCATTGCAGTGAGAGATCCATGCCTCCCTAAGCGGTGATGCGAGAATGTTTGTGCTCAAGTTGAACGTGCCACAAAGTGGAGGCAAAAGACCTCTCAAGGTAAGCTTGCAGATCAAAACATCCACAAGTGTTGAGGCACCTGTCTCGTTTTTCTCCTGCGTTGCTCCTTCTCTTTTCTTTCCTCCCTCATTTTTTTGCTCTCTCTGGTCTCTTCTCCTGCTTCGATGTGACTTGGTTCCCTGTCACTTAGTTCCCCTAGTTCCCCTTCTCTTTCGCAGCCTGCTCTCAACTGATTCGTCAATTTTTGCTGTGTTTGTTGCCATGCATGCCATGCAACATTTTGCTCGTGAACTGGACAGAGAAGGTGTACTTGTCTTTCCCAAATGTTGTAGTTAATAACCATACACTTGAGGCTGCGGAGAGTCAGTTGCATCAGATGATTTGTGATGGCTTGCCAGAGGGCAACTCTCGGTCGGTCCTGCAGCTCCAGTATCTGGCACTCAAACGAGATATTATATATTGCCTTGCAACTTGAAAGACCACCGCATGGTCTTTCTGAAATCCTTGCTTCCTTTCCCAATGTTTGTATGTTTGATCAAATTTTGGATCGAATCTTGGTGGTTGCATTTTCAAGAGCGGAAACTCAAACTAGAGGGTTAAAGCTCGGCTCAATATTTGGCCCTTGGGAAGGCGGCCTTGCCTCCACTGGAGGAAGCCATCCTGATATAAGGGTAACTCCACGTAGAATTGCTTGTTGGAATGGACAAGGCGCTTTCGCTTGTCATAACTCGGTGAAGCGAATCTCTGAGGCCACGCAGTTGTGGCAACTAACCGGAGGCTAGACCTTTTTGACCGTGAACATTTCGCCACATTTGGAAATACAAAGATCGATATTATATTATATTATCTAACATCATAGTGATACAAATATCTATATTATATATTATCTCATATTTTATTATATTTTCCATTTGTATCACTATCGAATATGAGATAATATCATATCACTAACACATGTTTTAAATAAAAGACGATAGAATATGATTTACCTTTATAACATGATACAATACAATTTAATATGATATGATACAATGTAATATAACATTCCAGAATTTAGTATAATATATAATAAAATGTCGCTTAATATAATATTATATAATATTCAAAAGAATATAGTAACATATTAAACAAATCATATAATATATTTTAATATGATATACTATAATTCAACATATATAAAATAATTTAATTTTGATTTAATCCAATTTGATGTAATCTATTATTTTATAATATATAGTAAGATATAGTATAATAAAATTTAACGTAGTATAATATATTCATTTCTTCAAATGACAAACTAGAATAGTTTTTTGCTTTTAATGTTGCCAATAAACTTTGTATAATATAGTAAAACTTAGCATTGTTTAATACCATATCCTTTTTAGCTTACAACAATGAAACAGAGTAAACTAATATAATATTATATAGCCGAATATATTAGAAACTAGTACGCTACAGTATAATATAGTTTGATATAGCACAGTCTAACAAAACATTATATAGTATAACACAATATAGTATTAACACAATATAGTATATAGTACAACATAGTACAGTATAATAGAATTTAGTATTTGCAATACATAATATATATATAGTACATGTAATACATATACGTGTAAGATATATGGATATAGATAAGCTATAACATAGAAATATGATTCAATAATATTGATATTATTAATGCAAGACGATTCACAATCTTTGCCCCGTGTTTTTTTGCTGCCAGGACTACATCTTTTCTCACGTGAATTCGGAAAAGTCCCGCGCATCGAATCCATCGAGAGGATCCAAGGCGCGCGGTGCCCCGCTGTGTCGGGATCTGGTGGGACTTCATGGGTTGTTTCATGGGACTTTAATCGGACATTTTCATGGGACTTAGTGGGATTTAGTGGAATTTATTTTATTTTAGCCACTTCAGACTTCAGTAGCCAAAAAGAACACAGTTCACCCAGGTTTCGTTCGGGGAGTGTGTAAAGTTATGTTTGTCCAATGGTTCCCCTTTCGGGGGCAAATGATCCACGCATGGTGGACTTTCCACATCTATGATGGCTTGTTTAATCTCCATTGGTCTCCCATTTGTTTTGTTTTTCTCATAATCCGATTGATATCAACCGTTCCGCTGATTGCTGGGAAACTCCCAGCAAGGAACTGGAATTCTCACGGTGACTGAGCGGCAACGGAGCCGGGTCGGAATCGGTTTGTAAGTTGGTGAAGTGTTGGGTAACCATGGTAGATATATTTCAAATTTTCATTGGAATTATACACCAACAAACATCCCTGGGCGGCATAACCTTGTTACTGGTGCAGGAGGGTAAGTAGATGTTATGGATGTTGGTCCCGATCACCAGTGAGGAATGGATTGGATACAGAAAAATTGTATGTTTGGGGTGCAAACACAACATACACCGCAGTATTGCGGATAAAAAAATACATCCCTAAGAATATAAACATCGGATAGGTGAACATCCCAACATAGAATTTTACTTACAAATTACGTTCTATAAATCAATAACCCCAACATATTTATATTTAGCAATACAAACTGAGTTAAGTTTGTCATTTCTTCACTGGTATGGCCGAAAAAATCCTCACGTCTGAGGCAAACTTCTCAGGATTCTCAGGCATCTATCGAGACCATCGCAGTAGGACTGGATGGGGTGAGAAGTTCACCGTTGTGACGTTGACCAAGAAAAAAAAGTGATGTCATCCTCAAATTGTGTCAGAACTTTGGATGAATTATTGTTTAATGATGTTTAAAGAGCTGACCATTTTTTCTTGCAGGGTTCATTTTGCCATGGTGTTATTGATTTTGTGAGCTGCCCAATAGTAGAGCATCGCACCCCTAAGGGGCGTGTGCTCTGGTTTAATTATGACTGTTTAGTAAGTTTAGTATGTTGTTTGTTTGTCATAGATGTGAATATATACAAACCATCCAACAATGTAATTGTTTGCAGGGAATCATGTGATAATGTTCGAATGTTGGGGCACAAAGATGTGCACCTGACAAATTATTTAAAAGGATCTCTCTCTCTCTGTAAATATCTATATCTATAGCTATGTTTACGTCTACATCTAGTTTGTTTTCTGATTTAGCTATATAGATTTGTTTGTTCATTTAACTATATATATATATATATGTACACACATATACTTTCTTCAGCATATGGGGCATGTAGTGACTTGCCCGTGGGGAAACGGTCCGCGCTAACGGCGCATGTTTGGGTCGGCGCGAAGGGCTGGTTGGATAGCCTCACCATCCATAGGGATTCGACCCATGTGACTCCCTCTGGTTATGACTGACATAGCAATCTGGAAAAATGGTGATTTTACCTATTATAAATTGTGATTTTACCCGTAGAAATAGATGGTTTACCGTTCTTAATAGCATGGTGGATCTTTCCATGGCAAACTGTGACGGTTAAAACCAGATGTTTTTTTTTGAAATCATCGAGCTACAGAATTATAAATAGGCAATGGCTTCCATAGCTATGTTAAATTACCAGAGGGCAACGTTTACACGGCTATTTTTGGGCTTATTAGCTGATTGAGTTGTAACCTTTTAGTATGACTCTGGGGTCACCGTTTCCTCCCTTCGTTTCCACCACATCCCTCAGGACCCGTGAAAGTCCACTCCATGGGCCTGGATTCGGACTGGATCGATTCTGGACTGAATCAAGGCATGGGAGGCCCCATGCGCTTGGAATCTGTGGGCGTTGAGTCCTTGCACTCGCTGCACTCCCCGACCTCACCGCAGTCGCCAAGTTTCGAGCCCCGAGTCCTGGGCGACGTCGCAGTGTTCGAAGAATGTTGAGGCGGTGGACGATTTTGCTTTATAGAATTGGATGGTTTGAAGAGCTTAAGAGTAAGAGAAACATTAGAAGACCATAGAAGATCCAGCAGATACGAAGAGTGTGATTCAGTGTGATGTGTCGTTGCGCCCATGTTGGAGCCATAATTATAGCTCCCATCACACTCTTCGTATCAATCAAACTCCCATGTTTATTGGGCGATTCCAGACTCATGGGAAACACTTTGGGTTCTTATGGACGATCATGGCATGGGACATGACCGTTGCAGTCCAGCAGGCCAGCTGGGGCAATGTTTAAGGAATCATTAAGTACATATAAATTTAAATACTTAACTCTATGAATATACACATATACATATATATTAGTATATATATATATGTTTATATATATATATATATGTACAGACACAGTATACATATATATATGTACAGACACAGTATACATATATATATATATATATGACAGATAGATAGATAGATAGATAGATACATAGATACATAGATACATAGATACATAGATACATAGATACATAGATAGATAGCTCTACATTTACATACGTGCATATGTATATACATGTATATGTATATGTATACATATCATATGATATGCGTACACATTTGGGCGTTCCTTTGAATTGGGTAACCGAACCATTCGTTTTACCCTGAATGATCTTCCATGTTGCACGACTTTAGAGTCCCGCTCTTCGCATTTGGGGACACTTATCATTTGTCCACTGTTTGTCCATTTTGATATTTTGTGATTAATTAATTTATATTATTATATAACTACAGTATATTATCATATTGTATGATGTATTTATATACATGATGTTTGTCTAAGACATACTGATTATAGATTAGATAGACATCACAATCTGTATGATTTGAACATACTACTATGTTTTTTATTTAAGGTAATCTGTTGAAACCCCCCTTGGTCCCGCCAGATCCTAACAAGGTTCTACTCACGAAAACACGGGCTAGGTGACGGTTGTATTTTAAGTTCGTTATCTAGATATACAAATGTGTTAAATATTAATGCAAATATCTTTGCATATGGGCCAGTATATGGATGAAAAACCTTAGATGTTCAATGATGTTCAATTTTAGATGTTCATTAACGTCTAGATATCTAGATTCGTTCAATATACGTATAAATTACTCTAGATGTTCATTCATTCTGAAATCTAAGATCTACTAGTACTTGTAGTTATGTTGTTCCTAATTCCTAATTATAGGTTAAAATCACTGTCGCCGCTTTGGGGATCTGTACCCATCCAACACCAGACATATTCTCCCAGGTCATTTGCTAAGTTGGTTTGGTTTGGAAATGGTAGATATATCATGATATATGGAACTATATGTGTAGGATGTATGTATATCATTATGTACTATATAATATACTCATATAGATGTATTTTACTATGATATACTATGTAAACCCATTTCTGCTTTTCACATGATCTTTGAATGCTGCATTGGTGGGGTTTTCCGAAAATCTCTCCGCGCACACCGTTGTGTCGGCACAGCGGATTTGTCAATGTATTTATTGGCAGGGGCCTCTTGGATGAATGGTTTACTGGGTCAGCCGACTGGATAAAAAGCAAATGCAGGGCGTCTAAGATTGGCACTGTTTACAACATGTTACCCACATGCGAACCATGGTGCAATATGCACACCAACATTTACCCGAACAAAATCACCCAGTCATGTAGGTAAATATACCAGCACCATGGTTCGCATTTGGGTTATAACTTATAACTCTAAACTCTGGTTGGTGGTTTGGAACGTGTTTGATTTTTCCATATATTATATATAGGGAATTTCATAATCGCAACTGACGAACTCCATCATTTTTCAGAGGGATAGGTATACCACCAAGCAGTTATGGTTTATGGTAGGTCGGTATCCAACTAGTCGATGTGCTTTTTCAACATTCAAATACCTTGGGACCAGCGACTAGTAGGTGTTTCCCCTGGCATGGGATGATCATAAGCCATATACCATGTCAATGTGTTGACCATGGCACAGATACTTGTACATATATATATATATATATATATACATATATAGTGTGTGTATATATATATATAATTATATGACTGTTTCGTGATACTTTGTTTAAATTAGATTTATATAAACAATCACGAACGATAATGATTACACACTGCAAGGAATTAATCCAAGTTATATCAAAGTTTATATATATATATATATAATCTATTATATATGTATATATATATATATTCAGATAACAACATATTAAAAACTGCAGCATCTGTGGCCACTTCGACATCCATTGAACTAGCCGACTAGGCCTCCTCGTGGCTAGAAAATCCTCGGCAGTTGAGATTTTTATAATGGGTATACGGTATATCTTTTTTAATAACCAATTAAATAACTTAACTATACCCTAAAACGTTGGTATATCCCTTGACGTTAAATAACAATATATCCCATCGTTATTGATACTATTGGTATATGGTATATATCTATTATAATTGGTTTAATAACCCTATTAACGTTGGGATAGAACCCTTTGAACCTCCATTTACTGTCGGGGATGTTCCAAGGTTTGCCTATCATGTTGTTAAAGCAACAATAAACCACCCATGACTGGGCATGGTAAACATACCATCTATTTATGGTGACTTGGGGGATGGTTTATCATTGTTTTACCCACATTATGATATATATATGTTAATAATATATTTGGTCCCAAGCGTATCATCGTTTTCGCATGTGTGGCTCGGTGTCCTTAAGTTCCTAGACATGATATGCCCAGCACTTGGTGAACTGTCGGGTGGATGGGGGATATGTCACTTGATGTGGAAAGTCATGGAAGGTCAACGGGATTTAACGGCAGATAAGGTAAATCCTCTTTAAGGCAAGTAAGTGAAGCATGGCACACATACCAATATTCTATAAAGCCTTCCATGGATTTACACGAAAATACCCATGGTAAATGATGATAGTGGATTATCAATCGTTCATATCATTGGAAATAGTCGAGAAACATAGATAATCCATAATATCTTACTAATGTGAACATAGACAATCCATAATATCTTAATAATCCATAGATAATCCATAGTATTAATGTTGAACAATCCATAGATATCATTACTAATGTGGGAAACCCGATGCCAGAAACCTACCATGACCAGGGATGATTTGGGGATGGTTTAGGAAATTGGCTTTGCCACGTGGTGTTTATAGACCAACAAACATCATTGAGGGGCCTCACCTTGTGCAAAGATGGAGCTATCTATCACTCATGTAGTGAAATTATTTGGCCTTCTGTACTGGTACAGCTCCAGCAACGCTTCATGATCGAAATTCAACAAAACAATGCTTTGGCCGCTGCTTAAAAAAAAAAATCCACGGCTCGGCCACGGTCAGAATCGGGGCTTTTGGGGCCGTTTCCCATCGAAAAAACTGGATCATCCAGCAAAGCACTGGATACAATCACTATGCGCAGTAAAGTCATGGATGATTGTCCAGTCACCGGGTGGTTCCCGAAAAACTTGTTGGTTTACATGGTTTACATACTTTTGATAAATGTTTCTATAATCTCCACATCAACGTATATATAGATATAAGCTCTATAAACATATGTAAGCCCAACACGTATTGGAGTTTAATTCACTAACTTAGCGAACTGGAGCATCGCCCTGGGTGGCCGCCATCTTGGTGTTTGGACGTAAACTTCCTTCGTTGTATAAACCACTAAAAATTTTGGTGCGTCAACGTTGGATGGGTACTTTTGTAACTAGTTGGATGGGTACTTCAATTTTGTTGCTACAAATAGGATATACATATATAAACCATAGTTACTGGAGCTTATAAACCAGCTTAGCTAACTGGGGGGCCTCACATTGTATATATATATATACAATTATATACATATGTATACTTTTTGCAGCTACAAAACTGCAAGTGAATGCAAATCATCTAAGAATCTAAGATCAGTTGTCTATAAATAGGGGAACGTTTGCAACAGATTTGAGAAATTGACCACCAATCTTTTTGGGGATATACAACATGCATACACAGAGGTATACCGATTGGCGAAGGGTACTTTGAATGGCTTGGCAAGGGTACTTTGAATGGCTGAATATCGATCGGGACATGTAGAATTGCCAGCCAAACACATATTAGTTGTATGAAAACTTGTCTGATTAGTATCTGAGACTGCCATGTAACCACTGTGTGATGATTTTAGCATATCAATTCCGACCGGTCTTCATGACATTCCAAAAGATGGAAAGGTGTCAACTGTCAAGCCCACGAGACTAAATTGCTGTGATCAAATCAATGGTCAATATCTAGAATCTAGATGCTATAAGTCCGGTTGGTTAAAAGGGGGTGAAGGATAAGTGCACCAACTTGAAATCCCGCCCTCAGAAGCTTGAGACCGGTGAAGTTTCTGTGAAATATGATGCACATGTGGGATTCTCCCAACTGGACTCCGCCAAGTCAAATGCGTTGCCATGTTAAGGTATGTCCCATGTTTGGACGTGCTTCTCTATGTGAACTGGGGTCGAACTTTGAAAACTTTGAGGCCCATTGGTTACCCAAGTTTGTCCCATATAGAAATTGTTGCGTCCTCAACCAGCGTACTAGCAGGTGTGTGCTCCATCTTTATATGGGTTGGACCAAAGATGTTGGGAACACATTGCAAAACCTTGAAATCCACTGGTGAAAATAATAACTGTCCCCTTGACAGCCATCTAATGGGGGTATAACAATTTTTATATGGCTGATAACACCTCTATCGATTTTTGGACAATAATCTTTGTTAAATGTATTTTTCTTGGGCTAAGAATGCCAGTTTCAGGATGAACGAAATCAGGTCGAAACCACATCTGTATATATATGTATATACATACAATATAATATATAGATATACATATATATATACATATATATATATATGCACAAAATTATGCACAAATTATTGCATTATTTCATATTATTTCGAATTATATACCACTATATCTCCATTATATCGTCATTGCATCTCCAGTATATCCCCATTGATTTGAACCCCGGATTTTTATTTAGCCTGGCTGATTAATCAGTGGGTACCACCCGGTGATAATGTGCACCCTGTGTTTATCAGCTTCCAACGTGACTCCCAGCTGTGAAAACACCAGGCGGGCGCCGTTTGTGTTTGAGAAACGGGTGATTTGCCAGATTACATCAATCGATTATCGAATCTATATGGATTAATTTATCCTGGGAATTATATGATATGGATTCATTTATACTCAGAATGGACATGGATATATATATATATTATTACAAACGAAATTTGGGATCTAACCAACAAAAAGTAGGACAGAATGGGTGTGTATATATAACTATATATATACATATAATATCAAAAATCACGGGCAACAAGTAGGATGTAATACCATTAGAGATATGATTGTGATTTATTGTGGGAATGTTTGACGGATTGTATTTAACCAATTTGATAAAGATAGTTGGGTGTGCCTGAAAATGGAGGATTTGATAAGATTTGTGGCAATGTTAATATATCAATCCTTTATGAACCATATCAAGTTGTGGCAATTTCATGACATATTGATCTACAATCATCTATGATCAAATAAATTGACAGGCAATTGTCATGTCAATTTATGGCAAGTTTGACTGAAGGTGAACATTATGTTCAACCTGGCATTGGTGGGGAAATTCACAGGACTCCTCACATTTCTTGGGAAAATAGACATGCTTTCCTGAAGACGGTCCCAAGAAAATATCTCGATTCACCTCAATATTGGTTAGTGGTTTGGAAGATTTTGTTTTTTCCATTTCATATACGGGATGTCATCCTTCCCATTGACGAACTCATATTGTTCAAGATGGTTATTGCACCACCAACCAGATATATAGATAACCATCATTAACCATATAATAACCATTAATATAAACCATATATTAACAGTATATTACCAACCAATGGTAAAGCTGCTATTGCTGAAGGGTCCCATTGTGTCCTGGCAAAATGCTCATTGCCAGATTGCCGGCTCGTTGCCTCTGAGTCATCCCCCAATGGCATCCAACAGGGATTGATGTCCCATGTTGCCGATTTTGAACATCACAGAATCTGTAGTATCTGTTGGAGATTATATTTATCCCCTATATACATATGATATAATATAATATAATGTATATATATATATACATATATATATATACATACATATATATATATAGTTGGGTACTGGAAAAATAGGACATTTACCAACCCCTGTTCAAACAGGGTTTGATAGAACATTCATGATCTGATGAGGGTATATGGGTATATATGAAGGTTTCCGAAGTCATAGGGGTACCCCTAGTTATCGGATTTTCCGAATGAAATAAACCATCCAACGTTTTTGCGGTACCCCCATGACTATGGACACCCTCATCAAACATGGCTGGTAAATCCCCGAGCTACTCATAGAGGTTTCGTTCGCGGAAATGGCTGGGATTTTCCCCATGTTTGATTGCCAGATAGTGGATTTTCCTATTGCCAGATCATGGAAGCACCTATAAATGGTGGATTTTCCCTTATTACTGTATTCCATCCGTTTTTTTGGGTTGATGAACCATTCTCACCGGTGGTTGGATGAACCAATGCACGTTTCGGGCTGGTTCACGAAATCACAAGCCTGGAGTTTCACTGAGATAGTCATAAAGACAAGTAAAAACAATAAATGAGAAAGACAGTTTTGGTGGTTGGGTATGCTTGGGTAATCCGTTTGTAAAAAAATAGATGGGGAGAGGGTGTGAACCGTTTAAAAAATCCTCAGAAGGGTATGTTCCAACTCTTTAGGAAATTCCAGAAGGTTTCCTTAGCGTTTTTTTTTCCCGAATGCGTAGCAAGGGTTCCCGTTTCACTCTGGGGGTCTGGGGGTTGAGAGTGTGTTCGCTCGACGTTGCGTCCGCGTCCGCAACCGTTCGCAACCGTCCGCAACCGTCCGCAA
>Ga0126342_10011641_pt1 | contig 15701 bp, 18 predicted proteins | sample Cyp1metagenome_FD_92528 | JGI IMG/M metagenome (GOLD analysis project Ga0126342, IMG submission 92528) | Coral microbial communities from Lord Howe Island, Old Settlement Bay, Australia - Cyphastrea 1 metagenome | ecosystem: Host-associated > Invertebrates > Cnidaria > Coral ...
ACGTTCGCACGTACGTTCACTCGCACGCATGTCGTTCACACACACGTTCATACCCCCGTTCATGTCACTCGTCACTACACGTACGCTAGATAACAAAAATATTTTTACGAGACTTTAAAAAAAACTAAATTATATATATAAGCATATATACACATATATTCAGTTTGTGACTCAGCTTACTGGTTCCCCGCCAAAAAACACAGTTTGGTCGCCCCCTCTTTTCAGATAAGAGACACGTTTTGTGCCGTTATCAGGTCAGGGGACGTCTGGTCATCTTCAGCGATGGATCGCAAGAAGAGTTTGATCAGCTGCTGTTGGCGACCGGATACCGTGACTGGGCGCATGTTTTTTAGGGGTAGGGTAATGAATGGATCACCCAGGGTAGAAAACGATGAAGGAACAACAGTGTAGAATCATGAAATGAACAACAATTTCAGAGTAATCTCAAATAGTCGTTCAACTATGTTGAACTTTTCCCCACAGATTTCAGAGAAACTCAATTCAGTTGGAGATGGAACATAATTCATGAATTCAGGAAATATCTCAAACCGATTATATTATGTATACATATATATATATATATATTATAGCTAGTAATCAAGAGGAAACAAAACAATCGTGAATCAAAACGCAAAGCCCAAAGAGTTATCACCTGTGATTCACGGCCCTCACGCGGTCATAGAATGCAACAATGTCATTTGTCATGACTTGGTGTAATGCAACATGTTTTATTTTTGGCTTCTAATTGAATGTAATTATGATAGATGGTGTAATAGAACGATAGGAACATACAATAGCACGATTGGAAATAATCGTAAATAATATGTATACAGCATATTCCTTGTAGCAAACATGATGAGACGACCATCAGCAAATTGTTGAGTATCGACAACTGGCAGCCGTGGATGTTTGGAGAGCCGGGCCCAGAGGACTCGCTGTATTTTAAGGGGCTGTCGACCGCGCATTTGGACGACCACAACTTTTTACATATTATGTACATACAAACATGATGTTTCCCAACTTCATCCTCCCCCCAGTTCCACGAGCCAGTCTTAGGTTTAGATCTACCCTTTCTGCCTGACAAAGTTCGAAAATTTCTGCAGTTGGAGACGGAAGACCAGCTGCAGCCACTGATCTTGGCACATGGCGTTTGGCATCCCAAGATCCCTCAGATGGCTTTTGCCCCCTGGCAGCTGGACCCCTGGGCTTGGTTGGTTTTTGTGAACTACTCTGGCTTGGCTGACTGGCGAACCGGGTCAAAACACCAGGTTACTTACTAATATGGCTAGGAATACGGGCTATGATACGGGTTATAGTAATAGTATGTAATAGATTGTAATAGTCTATAGACTTGAGGCTATTGAGGTATCTCAATCTCAGATCACCTGGATCTGCTGATTCCATCCCATGTCCCACCATCAGCATCAGCACGTTGGGGAATTTAGCATCCTGCCCATTTTACGTTGAAAAATTGGATTACTGTATTACTGTACTTCATATAAATATTAGTTATAGCCCACTTACTGCTTACAACTAGGTTGCTTACTAATATGTGTCACAAGATGGATTAAGAATATGAAATATCATATTATATGCATATATATATACACGTTTGTAATATGAGTAATGTGGGTAAACAATAATAAACCATCCCCCAATTTCCCATAAATTGCTTACCATTCCCAACTGGTTGGTTTATTATTGTTCTACCCCTAATTATATCATGTGCGTGCAGCTCTGCAGTCCTCCCAGGTTGGTCTCTACCGTGGTCCCTTCTTTGCCGCCCTGGAACTGCAAGGCCGCTGGGCCTGTGGCGTCTTCTCTGGCCGCTTGCCGCAGCTGAGCCAGGAGCCGTACGCTAGCAGTTCAAGCAGGTGGGTCGCTTTGAATATGTGTATGATGATGGTGATGGTGATGGTGATGATGATGATGATGATGATGATGATGATGAGGATGAGGATGACGATGACGACGATGATGATGATGATGATGATGATGAGGATGATGATGATGATGATGATGAGGATGAGGATGGGGATGAGGATGAGGACAATTACATGATAATAATGATGATATGAACATGATCAATACCAATACATTACTGTGTATATATATATATATATGTACATGTGTATATATATACACGCTGGTCAACAGCTAAAATCTGATACTGGAATGATACTCGTATAGTACTGGGCTAACATCAACATGGGCTTCTATTAATGGTTAACCAGTAAATAGCAAGTCAGTAGTGGTTTCAATAGAATCATTGTCCAAAAATTATATTTAATTGTTAGTACATAAGTGTATGCATACGTATATACCAATCATGAACAATCAAATCTTGAATTTATGAGTCTTCCCCCCAACAAGAAATTCAAAACATGTTCGTTTTCAGTAGGGCAAGGATCTCGACAATGATCGCAATTGATCCACAGCTTTATGAAGGAGTTCAGGAATTATTTGTGGTGTGTTCCTGTTTTTTTTTGAACAGACCCGAATGAATCAGTGCACAGGCACCCGGCAAAGTGAACTAGTGAACCCCTGAAATCATTCTGCAAATTCCGAAATTGCGGTTCTAACATGATCTCCGGCTATTTTTTTGTTAGCAGATCGGCCATAGAAGACTTACAGTTGTTCATATTTTCGGACCCTACCCTGTAATTTAGATAGCAAAAACAACATGGTTTCGCGCAAAGCGAAAAACACCAACCCAGTGACGATCTCCTGGTGACTGCAGGAGGAAATGGAGGAGGCTCTACAGAAGCAGATGGAGATTCGAATCTCGGATTGCGAGAGGATCAGCTCCCAGGGGCTGGTTTTTGGGGCAGTGATTTCTTGATTTGTTCTGGTGGTTATGTTCAAATTTATGGATTTAAACTTAAGTGAAATGTGGATGGACTTGATGAACTGGGCATTGAAACCCAAAAAATGTGGCAATACAGCCAGCAACAAAGAGGAATTGGGCGTATTCCGCGATGGAAGAGCACTCCATGACAATGGCGTCCATCCGTGGGCAAAGCCCGCTCCTAATATCATGGATTGGCAAGTTTTTGGATTCCCCCCGGGAAACGGCTCCATCCATGGCATCTCCACAAATCACCAATGGTAGCAATCGTGGGAATGGCGGTCCTTGTAGCGGCCAACTTCAGGATTGCATCAACCTCGACCACAGTTCCCCCACGACTACGTGGCAATGACCGAGCAGTTGGCAAGTTTTGTTGGTGTTCATCCGCAACTTGAATGCAGTAATTCCCAGGTTCCAGGTCCAACCGAGGGTAGTCTGTTGCAGAACTGCGAGCCACAGACTATCCGAATCAAAAGTAAAATCCCCAAATCAGGGGTAATCCTGGCAAACCCCAAATCGAAATGATGATCCCCTTTGAATGGTTTATACTTTAAATCCTGAATTTCTGCAATTTCTGTGGGCGTTAAACCTTTGAGTGGTCAAACTGGGTAAGACCCAAAATCGAAGGAAATCCGTGGCGTTTGTGGCATCTCTTTTTGGCACCTCGTTTGGAAATCCCGATGATCCGATGATCCTTCTGACAAGCATTGTGCAACCCTCCTCTTTGACGAGGACTGAAATCTTGGAGGACGCCTCCCATCCATTGCACCGGAGCCTGGTGGATGGTCCTTTCCTACCTTTCCACTTTCGCTTGAAAGGCTTTCAGGTGGGGGAACGGACTGGGCAAACAGCAGCCTCAGGTCCCCAGGTTTAGGTATCCTTCGACAGGTTGAATGGATTAGTTGATTTCTGATGGTTAAGATCCCAACTGTTCTTGTTTAAATCTATCTAAATCTGCATTATTCCACATTTCTGTTGGTTAAAAACCCAACTTCAATGTTTTGCTGGGACATTGTTTGGTTTGTGACAGCATGTGCAAGATGTCCTGGGGTTGACTGGCCTTTGTTTCCGTTGTAATGAAACCATTTCTGGGATCATAGGAGTAGCTAGAATTCAAATTAATACGGCTGGCACTTTGGCAATCTCAGGGCTTGTCGTCCCAGTGCCCGAAGAATGACCATCCTGGGCCCGGGCTCCTTCTCCGGCGCCAAAGGCCAAGCCGGAGATCGCAGCAGCTGCCATTGCGGAATGCTTGGAAGCCTATCCACTGGATTCCGCCAATGAAGCGTTGCCAAAGGAAAAAGTGGCGGGGTGAGTGTCACGTCTCCCCCTTATATATTATCAGCATTGTATGTAGATAGAAAAACACGATGTTCTTTATGTTTTCCCTTGTACATCTAAAGTTGTACTCAGGGGTGCAGTTGGAAATATGAATGACTATCACCATGGTAATAGTCCCCATAAGTAGCAATGTAACCCCTGCAACTGCAGTTACATGACAACTTCTCTCAGGAACTGCGCCCTTAAGATCCCTTAAGTATATTCCCCCTTACCACATATTTTCATATATTTTCAGTATCACTGCAATCCTTAAATATCTATTAATTATACATTATACATACATATACCCCATTGACATGGCCATGGGGCAACAGAGAGGCAGCTGGTCCCTGGAGGGAAGCATTTTTGCATGTGAACATGAACGTTATCAGATGTTATCAGCATCCCATCCCAATCCTACCGCAACCCCAACTCTACATGATCAGTGTGCAGTGCCTGTGCAGTGCCTGTGTGTGCGAGTGAACTTGAACGTTATTGGCACCCCGCCCCCACCCCACCCCCACCCCAACCCCACCACTCTGTGTATAGATGAGTCAACGTTGTGTGCGCAGACGAGCCAAAAATGATTAGAATGGGGTAAAATCTGTGTGCGCAGATGAGTCAATTCTGTGCGCGCAGGTGAGCCCTTACCTGTCTGTCCCCTCCTTGTGCGACAAATCGTGCTTTTTGGTGCTCTCCCTCGTGCCCAAAAAATCATGCTCGTGTTTTTTGGTGCTCTCAAAAAATCGTGCTCTAGATTGTGCTTTTTGGTGCTCTCCCTCGTGCAAAAAATGGTGCTCTAAGAAAGGGAACACCTTGCATACCTGGAAGTCAAGGGCTTTCGTGTCAAGAGGAACGTGTATAGCAAGACGTGGCGGATCAAAAAGAGAAGAGACATGACATATAGGGTTAAATAATATTGGCAGTTGAACATTATTGTGAACATCCAGGTGGGCATTTTTAAGGAGGATACCGAGCCGTTGACGCTTGCTAATGGTGGCAGCGCTGAAAGTTTGTCCGCAACTTAACGCGCCCTGCTAGCCTGATGGAAGACCAAGCACTGAGCTGCAAGCAAGTGCGGCATCATCTTGGGTAGCCCCATTTGGCAATGTCCCTGCCATCTGGCGGGCTCTTCTTCAAGGCTCACCCGTACTCCGGGTGTCGCGGGAACAGCTCGGAAGCACCACAAGCCACATCAGGCGGTGGCCTTGGAACAGGCCTTCGCAACATGCCCGCCTCTGCTGCTGAGTTTCAAAAGCACGACGTGAACCATGGAAACAATTTGATATAACATTCATATGTATATATATAATATGTTTGTTTATATATATATGTGTGTGTGTGCGTGTGTGTGTGTGTTGCGATGTAAACACATTCATGTATTTCATGGTCGATAAGTAGTCGCCCCATCCCAGCTGTGGCTCACAGCCCGCAACGCCAGGATGTTTTAGTGGAGGTCCTTCTGATGTCGCGCTGCGATGCGCTGCTGTCCACGTGAGCATGGAAGGGCATGGGGCCCTGGGGTTTCAGCATCTGGGATAAAACCAACAGCATTTGATTAGGATATTTGGATTTGATGAATACCCTTCATCATCCCACACTTTGTCTTCATTGCTGGCCTGAAATTGCATGAAAACTGGTGAAACACGCTGATATATGGTTGAGTTTCAACTACCCTGATTCGAGTTGAACTGATTATATGCGTGCATGCATGCATGCATGCATGCATACATACATAAATACCATACCATACCATACCATACCATACCATAACATTACATTACATTACATTACATTACATTACATTACATACATACATGCCATTACATAACATTACATAACATTGCATAACATTGCATAACATTACATAACATTGCATAACATTACATAACATTGCATAACATTGCACAACATTACATAACATTACATAACATTACATTACATAACATTACATGACATTACATAAGATTGCATAACACTGCATAACATTACATAACTCTACATAACATGACATAACATGACATAACATTACATTACATAACATTACATAAAATTACATAACATTACATAACATTACATGACATTACATGACATTAAAAGAAAAAAATACATGACATTACATTGCATAACACTGCATAACACTACATAACATTACATAACATTACATAACATTGCATAACATGACATAACATGACATAACATGACATAACATTACAAAACATTACAAAACACTACACAACATTACATAACATTACATAACATTAAGTTACATTACATTACACTACATTACATTACATTACATTACATTGTATTACATTACATACATGCATACATGCATACATACATACTGCATACATGCATACATGCATACATGCATACATGCATCCATGCATACATGCATACATGCATACATGCATACATGCATACATGCATCCATGCATAAATGCATACATGCATGCATACATGCATCCATACATGCATCCATACATACATACATACATACATACATACAGCATAAATGCATACATGCATACATGCATACATGCATACATGCATACATCCATACATCCATACATGCATACATGCATACATGCATACATGCATACATCCATACAGGCATACATGCATACATGCATACAGGCATAGATAGATAGATAGATAGACAGACAGACAGACAGATAGATAGATAGATAGACAGATAGATAGACAGACAGACAGACAGATAGAGAGATAGACAGATAGATAGATAGATAGATAAGATAGATTATCCAAAGATATTTCAATTGACTCATTTGGAAGGAAGCGGGTTGGAATCACCAAATAGAGCAATTCGATAGCAATAAGAGCTAGTAACTCCGGCATTTTATTACAAACTTAGCCGATTTCGAAAATGGGTTGTAACATGCTGTAACCAGACTTGCTAACTGGTTGCCAACTGAGACTGTCTCCCAACCCCGGCCTTAGCATCGCCTGATTATGACTGACTGCCACTGGAATCACCCGATTTTCTTCCAAATTGCTCTGGGTCAGCTTTACACCGTGGGGGGTATCTTGACAGGACGCAGAGGTTTTAATCCCCCATCTGCGTAGGGTGCAATTGCGAAATGAGAGATGTCCTAACTAGTGATTATTGTGGCCCGAATGTTGTCTAGAAATGATTTATTTACCCCAGAGGTACACCAGGTGGTGGAGGTGCATCTCATCGGTTGCTAGATCATCCTACCTTCAAAAAAAGGGTGTAGTAATGTGTAGTTCGACATCACCGTGGCAAAACATGGATGGTTTCAGAGATATGAAGAGGTTTTTCTTTTTTAAACAATAATAAACTTTATACATCTTTATACTAATATGCATGAATATGCATGAATATGCATGAATATACATGAATATGACATGAATATACATGAATATACATCAATATGAATATAGAATCTATAGAACAATAGTTGAACCCCTTTGACCTTTGAACTTACACATGGGCCCCCATCATCGAACTCCGAAACCCGATGGTGCGCTAACTCGCGCGCTAGTGATTTCCAGGTATAGCAATGTGAGCGTGGCGGCCATCTATTTCTCTCAGCTGGGACCGCCAGGGCTTGGTTTTCCTCTGGCAATGGAACATACCTCATTTATAGATGACTTTCCCAATTTAGATGCCCATGGCTGGTTCGCGGATTTCCCAGCCATGTTACACAGAGGGTAGCAGTGAATGCCCAGCATATGGAAACAGATGGGCAATTTTCGAGATTCCACCCCAAAAAAGGGGTGTCTGTAGCACCGAAGCTACTTGGAATTCGGTGTCTTTCAAAACTGGGGTATACCAAAGCGGTTTCCCCATTGAAAATGACCAATTTTATATGGTTTTTCCATGAGGTTTTTCCCCATGGCCTTGGAACCCCCAGCCTTTGGATTATGGGCCCATCTCCAAATCCCACAGAGTGAGCCCAGGATGTGTTGGGATATGCCCGCTTCATCCCGCTTCATTTTTTCAGATTTTTCGGGATTTTTCTAACATGGCCAGGGTTGTGTTTTCCCCCATGGTGGCTCAACAGTTCGTGCCCTAGGCCGGGCTATCGTTTCTTCCTCTTTGGAGACACAGCTCCAGGTCAAGCTGGCGATTGCTTGTGGTCACATCCCATCTATAGCTGGGTTAAAACCAAAGATGTTGAACACTGAGACATGGGATTCTCATCCACGCTGAAACCTGCTCCATTCCCAGGGTTTCGAACTGTGGAAATCAGGGCCAAATTGTTTGGCTTTTGAATTCATTTGGTACACCCGGCAGTCATTTCGAAATGCACCATTTGGATCCATTTGGGGTTTAACATAAACCATACCCAATTGGCCCAGTTGGGGTTTATGTTGGTTTAAGTTGATGTTGTTCAAATGGTAGCACATCACTATACTAAGAATGGCTAAAGAACATCATGAAATCCCAGCTTGAGACTCGCCCCAGGCGATGGCTGTGAGGTCTGTGGGAACATGGCCCAGTTCTGCTGTGGGGAGCCATGGGCTCTGGAGATTGATGGCTTCATATTGATCGGATAAGGGGATCAGGGGATAAACATCAAACTATATAGTTTTTGTTTGGATCCTTCGGTATTGAACCCCATCCTCATTTTTTGATGGTGAAGAAGTGGGGATGAACCCCGTTATGGTATGATCTGGGGGTATGAACCAACAGGGATATTGACCAACTGTCAAAGGCTTACCGGAATCGAAATCTGGCTCAAATAGATTGATTGACATGGAATTCATTGCTCTTGGCTTTAATTTTCCATCTAGACAATGTGGATTCATATGATGAACTGGCAAACTCAAGAATTGACCAACCATATACCTAAGCCTGACTAGGTTTACATTTTTGTTTGGAAAGACACCTCAAAGAATTTGGGTTCATTACTGGGTTTACCACATTTTTTTCCGGGACTCTGGCACCTAGTCGCCTTTCAAGAGTCCCCCAGGTTCCAGATGCAAAGTCGTCTTCTACTGCAGCACGGAGCGAATGGGTGGTGGGATATGAGATGCGAATGGAGCAGTGCTTGGTATCGGAAACGCAACCAATGAAGCCTGTGATGGGCAAAACATGAGAAAACATGGGAATATCCCCTATATAAATGAAGTGTTTTAATGGGAAAATCATGGAACTCGATGGGTAATTTTCCATGAGACTTAGAGTCTTTAAGATTCCCCAAGAATATCCAAGCATCATGTTTGTTCATCTCTGTATCTTGGGACGTCATACAAGAAGCAATAGCAATGCGCGAAATGACCCATGGTGTGGCATCCAGGGTTTGGAGACATATCTCAGGATGTCTCATGGGTTATGAAAGTGGCATACCTGCGATGCAAATGGAACCAGGCCCCCTATGGTTGCGAAGACTCGAAACAAACTTCGTCGCGGAGTCGCAAGGTGCACCTTATCTAACTGAATACACCTGACAACTGGCAGTGCGCTCTTAATCTCAAACCCGGATTAATAAACCACGACTATAAAAAAGGTAAGTTTACCCCGCAAAACAGCCAGCTCAATTTCTATTTCAACTGGTACCTCCCTGTTGAGTTTTCTTGTGGGTTTATCAAAATCCTGGGTTGACATCAAGTCTCTACAGGAGTGTCAGCGAAGAGCCTGGAAGAAGCACAAGTTGCGCGGCAGAACAGCGAGGGCAAGGTAATTGGGCACACATACACACACAATCTATATTAATATGTACCATGATATATCATATATACATATAGCATCATATAGCATCATATAGCTCGGTCACAGGGTGTGGTGCCTGAATGGGGGACATGGGGTCCACCATCAGGAAATTAATCTCTGCCTTAAGTTTGCAAGGATTGAATACAATCCACACCCAAAAAAGATATAGATATAGTCTACCACTATTTTGGATTGGGACTTTACTTGTCTATCTTGTTTTTGGGGTGTCACATCTTGTTCTCTGGGTGTCAAATCTATTGTGTTGGTACCTCAAGGATCTGATCGGCATGATTTTGCCTGGGAATTGCAATACTATTTGTCGTGGGGATGTGTAAAATCCTGATTCACCAACTGGTATATGTGGGATTTTCAGAAAGATTCTGGAGCCTTTAATGAGGTCTCAATGCAGTCCTGCAGCAGAGGAACAAAAGGGTGTGGCGACCGCAAGTTGTTGATGTTTCAGTTGGGACCCCAAAATCACCGGACATCACTGGACATTTTTTTCGGTCTGAAGCATCCAATTTTGTGCGAAAAAAATATCTAAAGTCGCGGCCAAGGTTAAAGTTGCCCAGAATTTGATCCAAACCAAGGGTTGAGGTAGTCTCCGGTTTCGGCCACATCCAAATGAAACATTGGATTTTTTAGGCACCCAATGCTGGTTCCCTTTCCAACCTGACCACCTGCATCGTCAATTGGGGGTCTTTTGAGATGCCTCCTGTCCTGCGCCCCAGAGAACCCCAAAGCTTGACAGTTCCCTAGGGATGTTGCCGGCGACCTCCATGAAATGGGGCCGCCCCTCTTCAGCGGCTTGAGCTCAAGCGCATGAAAACACAAGGAGGGCATCAGAACATCGCAGCAGGCAGAACGGCATTGAACCAAGGAAAGTAACATGGGCATAGACCCAGTGAAATACGCATTTCACCAATGTAGATAAGGCACTGAGCAAGAAAGATTGGGAATCCAGCAATGAAAAAAACAGATAGAAAATAGAAACAACTGGGATGATCAAGTTCTTGAGGATGCTCAGAAACACCGGAACAGGACTTTGCAGCCAAACCAGCAGATTTCCCCAACACGTCCTGTTTAGGGCGGATCACATCCACCGGTGTCATGCTGATTGAAGTTGCTCCGCCAGCGCGGATCCTCAGCCATGGGGAAATTCCACGTCACCAAAGTCACCAAATGTAGCTTGTTGAATGCCCGCATTTGTGATCATTTGTGTGCATATTGCACAGAACACACAATTATATATATATATATATATACCTATATGCATATATGCATATATACGTATATTATATATTGCATATTGCACTACACTACATTACATTCTATTCCATTCCATTATATACATTACATTAACTCACATCACATCGCATAACATAGCACTGCGTCGTACTATCATTGCACTGCATCATATCGCATTACATCACATTACATGAGATCACATTACGCTATATGACATTACATCACATTACAGATAACCACATCACATTATATGACATTACATCACATTACAGATAACCACATCACATTATATGACATCACATTACATTACCTCACATTACAGTACAGTACAGGTTCATGCAGAGTTACACATTACCCAAATACACATATATTCACATAGTTGGACTACATATGGAAGTTCCCATGACAAAACGGAAATCTCCATATACATGGGGATTGGTCCAAACCTATTCGCATATAGTAACATATTTTGGGGAATAAACATCATATGCTATCACATAGTTATATAAAAATCATATTTGGGGGAATAAAAACCATATAGACCATATATATATATATTTATAATAGTATAGTAACCATAGCCACACATACTCACATAGTTGGACTGAACAATGCTTGTTGGATGAGGCTCGACCCATCAAGCGACGGAAAGTCACCTCGAGTGAGGCCGCTCGACTCCAGCGATTGTTTCCACCATGAAACACCTCGATTTATATTGGGAAAAAACAGATGGATACCTCAGAACATATGGGACATGGAAAAAACCCAATGGTTCGATTAAGGTAAACTGTAGATTCCCTGAATCCAATTCTGGGATGAACTGGATGTTTGCATGCTCATCCAATACTGCGTTCATGCACACGCGGGTTTGGGTACCACCTTCGGGTGGAAAGCACCAAGTAGATATTGATCTTCAATACTTGTTGACGTAATGAATGTCAATACAAGCTTAATCAACCCCCAGTTGATTAGGGGGTCAATTCTTATCGTACTTATATATATATATATACTTTTTTTTTCACTCTATTGAGGGGTAACCACTGGTGTTTGGGAGATTCCGTTCGGCCTTTTGGACCTGACACATGGTATATCCAGTTTGTTTCAACAACATTGGTGTTTTACAAGATTGGGTGCCCCAAAAACCATTGGTTTCATGGGTTCAGAATTGAAAAATGACGAATTTTGGATGATTTTGGTGTTTCTGAAACCATCGGCACCGCTGTGGGGTGTTAAGTGAGACCATGTATCGGTGGGGTTGTACCTCCTGAAACTGGCGCTTTTTTCGCTTCTTTCTGCTTAGTAAAGCATTAAACATGACACCAGCAAAAAGGTGATCATTTGGCCAGATGACTCAAGAAATCCCAGAAATTCCTTATGGGCTTGGCGGAGGCGCCTCCGATCGCGTGGCCCCTCTGAACGCCATCAGGTGGCTTTGTACCTAGAGGAGGTGTTGCCCTCCTGCAGGCAGGGTTTTTTTCCCATCGCGCGCCACAAAGAAAGGGAGGAGCAATCTAGATTACGGGGAGAAACCCTTCAACAAGGGTTATATTAATCAAACCCTTCAACAAGGGTTTACGGTATTTCAACAGCGATTTAAATGACGATATCTATATTAGTCAAAACAAGTGATAGTGTTTGGATTCTTTCAGGGATTTGTCCTTAAGCGGGGAACTCTAGCATCCAAGGCCACCAGATTAGCCATACTGCTACGTGTATGGATCAATTATTTCAAAACAATGGATAATCCGCAACAGAAGAGCACATATATTAAAACTAACGCATTCAAACAAAGATTATATATATATATCCTCTCTAATAGATTTCCCTCAGTTTTCAGAGTATTTCATAATGGTACTTAAACCATATAAAATCTCGCTATTTCAGTAGCATAAAACTGGATCTTCCCCACCATCTGTCGTCCAGGTCGCCCTCGCTGGCATCCTGGCGCCTGTCGCAGGAGCTGGCCGTGCTCGCGGCCGCATTCCGCGATGGGCGCCTGCGCGGCCTGCGCGTGCGACAAGATGGGCCCTTGCAGGACCTTGAGATGTGGCTGGCGGGTTTTTCCATTGGTTTTACCCTCTGATTATTTAACATAGCCATGGAAGCCATGGCCCATTTATAGATGGTTTACCTATTAAAAATGGTGATTTTCCCATGGCTATGTTAAATAACCAGAGGGTAATTATATTTGATATCCCCCCACATTCACTACACATGGCTGTTTTATGCTTTGATATCCCCCAAATGGCTGTCTGCGGAAAGGGAATATGATGATAAACCATGATAAACCATGAAATCAGCACTGGGTTTTGAGATAGCCAGATACTCGACTTTCAGACAGACCCATCTGGGACAGCAGTGACACAGTCTCTGATGATTCTAGTGTTTTTTGTTGGTTGTTGCAAGTACAGTAGATCCCTCATGATTGTTGCTTCAATTTTCAATCCCAACACATGTGGATTTAACTCCCCTTGTTTACTGCTTTCTCCAGAAAATCTGGTTGAACTCTTGTTGCTTCAATCCCATTTTTTGTCGAGGAACTCCCCAATTTTGCTGGGTTAAATCCAAGTTCAACCGTTGGTTTTCTTGGTTCCAGTTCCATCCAATTTTTTGGTGCTTAACTCTCCGTTTTTCTGGCTTTTCTTCCCACCCTCTTTGTTGCCGAAAAAGGCCCGTGTAGAGATTTCCGGGCTGCGACCTGATGGCTCGGAAGCTGTTGAGATTGTGCCTTGGATGGTTTTTTTTTCATATTTTTTCCAAGCCATGGCTCTTGAAATCTGTTGAACCAATAAGAAAATGGCGGTTTAAACATATGAAAATAGACAACCCATCACAACCCCAGAAAGATTGAAAAGTAATCTATCTCACTTGTTTAGTAGGATTTTACTGTTATAGTTGACAAGCGAAAGTTAGATGAGGGTTTGGAAACCGCCGAGGCACCGTGAAAGCGACCACTCATGTTTTGGGCACCTTCCAGTTTTGACATAGCAATTTTGGGGTCAAATCAAATTATGCGTATTTCTGCAGGGCTTCATACACTTAGCATTACCGTCGATAGAGACGTCATTCTAAGTGTATGATGATTAATGTTTGGAAACCTCGGGGTCATTCTAAGTGTCACTTGTGTACTATACTGTTCTATCTTTTTTTTGGTTGCTATAATCATAAAAACTGGAGTTAGATTTTAATCCGATCCCCTGGATCGGGTATCATTCATGGGTGTTTGACCATCATTGTGATTTTATGGGGTAGCAATGGGAATATTTCACGGGATATAACTGCCAAATGGGGTTTCTCGCCAGCGAAAATCTGGGTATCAACGCATCATACAGGGAATATAATGGGATGTAACTAACCAACAATATGAAATGTGGGTCCGTCTGAATGAAGAATTTACCCATACACTGTATATATAGATAATATATACATATGGTGTGTTTTCATAATGGAGAAAATCATGATACACCATTTCGTGTTTTTCCTCCAACACATTCTCAGCCCGGGGCGGGACCCAGACAATCTCCTTGCAAAGAACTGGTGCAGTGGATCAGTGCTGCCTCCAAACACCTTTTGTTTCATTTGCTACAGGCCAAATTTTGCTGACTTGTAGAGTTGATGGTCAGTTTTTGCCCCGTGTGGAGATTCGCAGACGTTCCAATTCTTCATTTCTTTGGAGTTGTACTATATAACATTATATAACCATACCAACTGGTTGGAGATTTGAAAGGGGCTGGTACAATCCACTACAGGAAACAATATCAACCAATATCGGTGTGCAATTTCAGGGCTGGGCAAGGCAGCAAAACAACGGGGGGCACCCAATTTCTGCGAAGCCAAACATCGATGAGTAACTGGTTGGTGGTTTCAAACATTTTTTATTTCCGATAATATATGGGGATGGGTCAAAACCTTGTACCCCTGGTGAACATCAAAATAGCTGGGATTTATGGATGTTCATCCCACTAAAAATGGTATTAATAGGTATTGATCCATACCCATATGGGATAATCCTCCCCATTGACTAATATTTTTCAGAGGGGTTGAAATCACCAACCAGAGTAACCTCTGCTCTGCACATCGGATGACTGAGTCGGTTGAGGTATTTGAGTGCCCTGAGAACTACCCTTTGGTACCACCGCTGCTGCGTCATTCCAACTGGACGGGCTGCGGGGCCATTCCAACCGGCTATTTCTGTGTCAAAAAAAGGGCACCAGCTTTTTGACCCATATGTAATCATATGTGTTTTCGAGCACAGTTTTTTTTCCAGCCACATTTGGGATGATGATGGAAAATGACAGCCACATTTCTGGGATGGATTGAAACCACCAGGTAGCGGGCGCGTCAGGCGCCTGGCGTTTTTATAGCGTTTCTGCATCAAAACGTCTCTTTTCAACTTTTTTAGCAGTTGTCTGCGTCGTTGTTTTTGTGTAAATTGAAGAGCATCACGTAGTTGTGTAAATTGAAGAGAACATGCAGTAGCGTAGCATCACGTAGTTGTGTAAATTGAAGAGAACGTGCAGTAGCGTAGCATCACGTAAGTGTGCAAGTCCAATGAACGTTAACATCCCCCCCCCCCCCCCC
>Ga0126342_10011642_pt1 | contig 15701 bp, 11 predicted proteins | sample Cyp1metagenome_FD_92528 | JGI IMG/M metagenome (GOLD analysis project Ga0126342, IMG submission 92528) | Coral microbial communities from Lord Howe Island, Old Settlement Bay, Australia - Cyphastrea 1 metagenome | ecosystem: Host-associated > Invertebrates > Cnidaria > Coral ...
ACTTGATGCGAATGTTTGCATTAAGGTGTTTCCCCCCCATTGGGTTTCTGTTGCATAGGTTACTACCTTTGTTTGGATGTGTGAATATCCTCTGGTGTAATTTGAGTTTGGCTTGCCCCAAAATGCATTTTGTTTTCACCTGTCCAAGTAATACCAGTGAGTTTGAAGCCTCTGCATGGCTATATAACCTGCTCCATGATAAGGTTCAACACATTGGCTTCATGCAAAATCTTGGTATCACATTTTGTTCAACAGTAACCAAGAGAAATATATTATTGCATGTCAAGTTGAGCCCAATGCTGAACACTGTCAAGTTTCTTGGACCCAATCTGGCAAAACCCTTGAATATGTATTTCCCAGAACAGTACTTGAACGTTGTCACACTGTTAGTGAGCTGCAAAATTTATCTGTCGTCAATCGCATCGACTTTCGACGACCCAAGGGATGTCACCGTATTAAATAAGATTGATGTCACCTCTCTCACAGTGCAAATCGCTAACGACAGCCTTGCTGACATTGAACTTGTTGAGAAAAGTATACAGCCAGCCATTGATGCTGCTTGGTCGCACGGTCTTGCTGAATGTCAAGTGAAGCATGTTTTCCCATGGAATGATAAAGACTTCCAAGAACATTTCCCACATGGAATTACCATGTCAGTGCTTGACTTGAAAGGCTTCTCCGATACTGTTCTGCTGGAAATTTTGGTGCAGCTGGCGAAACTGAAAGTTCGGTACCATTTCATGAACTACAAAAGGCTTGCCATTTTCGGGCCTGCTTCACTCGTCATCAACCTTCATTTGGCCCTTCTTCCAATTGACATTCATTTACCCATCGGTCCTAAGCAGGGTGCCTTCACCATCCACATGACACGGTCGGAACCTCAAGATGCCCAGCTCACCAACGATGGCAACCATTTTCGGGTTAAATTTGGTAAGGTTGGATCTTTTCAGTACGCGCCTGCACAAATCGTATGGAATGAAATTCACCCGTCGATCTGTGATGAAGACCAGTTGGTGCAATCTCCCCTCGTCAAACTGCTGAGTCAAAAGTTTGGTGCAGTCAATTTCTCGATCCGCTGGTGTCAAGTTGATTTGTCACAACAAAAGTGTCTGTGCTTCGACATTGACATCAATCATGAGGAAGCTTTGCCTTTGCTGCTGAATTGTGACCTATGTCAGGTTGCGATCCAACACCAATGTCCCTCAGCTGAAGCTTTTCGGGCAGAAATTCCCCTTACTGAGATTGAAACCAGACGGGACCACTGGAACAAAGTTATTGCTCAGCAAATGATCCCCAAGGAAGGTAGAGTAAGTCATATCTCTTTTGAACAGGATAAGAAACAGTCAGCCAGACGATACTATGACTTACGCACTACTGTCATTGACTCCATGCACGATTATACCAACATCATCACCATTGCATCCCAACCGCCCGCGTGGTTTTTCTCTCCGAAAGAACTGACACTATCCTTAAAAGAATGCCTCCGAGAGATCAACTATTGTGACAACTCTTTCATTCAGGAATCATTCATGACGAATCCTGACACTGTCGAACTTGAGCTGCGTCATCACGATTTCATTAAGCATAGAGATTATCATAAGTAGCTGTTCTATTACATCATTCTTGGCCCAGAACAGTGCTTTCACTTGAAATCCATCCATCTTGAACGTGATGAATGGAAAGTTCGATATTATGATGAACTGATCATACGTACCTTCGAACAAGCTTCTATTTTTATCACACTTCCCCCTGGAATTTCAGTCTCACAGGTCATTGACAAGACAGAATTTTGCCACCTTCGAGAGGCATATACCTGCATTGAACCATCTCAACGGGCCTCCAATGTCAGCACTGCGCATGCTGGCATGATTGATCAATACTTTAATACCACGCCCTCCAAAAAATTTGTGAATGGTAGCGGAATACCTAGCACAAACGGCACACAAACGCGTGGACAACCTTTTTCTACGTCACATGGCAAACGACCAGTTTATTGCCCACCATCGAGACCAAGGCAAACGAAATGCACGCCAAACATGCCTCCTGAAAGTGACATTGAGATGGTACCCGTTAAAGTCATTGACACGGGCAACCCGAAACAGGATGAGAAACACCATTACCAAGCTACCTGCGAACACCCTGAAGATGTGCACATGGAATGTAAGGCAACGGCTATCGATTCAGACGGAAATAGTACACACGAAACCACGCGAGCTTCACAGCAAACCAACGGCAACGTCCACGATCAAAATACCCCAACTGCCAACGTTAACCTTGCTAAGGCCTTTTCCCCCCAACACAAAATTTCGCCACCAAAACAAGATGCCCGCAGCAATCATTTGAGCAATACTAACGCCGTCACAAGTGGACAATCACAGCCAACAGTTGAAACACTTGACAACCATAACGAAGTTACCAACGTGGGGTACCCACGGTTGGTTAACATCCATCAAGCTGATTACCCAGATACCTCTGCCATCGCTGCCAACGCGGGGTCCCCGCGGTTGGACAGTGTTGTGTCAGAAACGAACCCTACTAATCAGCCCACCCCTACCTCAGCAATGTGTAACACCACAAACTCTCCCACTTCTGCCAATACTTCAACCAATATCTCACTTGCTACAAAGTTAGCGCCGAAAGACCGCCTTAGTGGTCACCTTGCACAATCCAGCTCTCGGCGGAAAAAATGCCGTCAACCAGGTAGATCCAATAATGCACCCAAGGACTCACCAGGCGTCAGGGACCATCAAAGATTTCCTTGCCATGCCAAGAACACTGCATATCGACAGATTGACAATGGCGATAACCAACTCACTGCTGATGATGATGTCCTTTTTGTTGGAGCTACCGTCAACCCCAGTCATCACTCTGTAGATAATATACTATGCAAAAGCGAACAGAGCAGGAACCTGCTGAACTTGTGTAAGGAGATTATTGCAGGATGGCCTAACTCCTTTGCGCATGCTGACAGTGATTATTTTGCCAAACTTGCAACATGTTATTTAATTCAATTTCCCAGTTACATGTGCTACGCAGTCACTGCACTTCGCGTTCTCACGCATGCACCCTGGAGTGACAACATGTTCCATGGCCACATCAGAGAGTTAGTCTTGTGCGCAATTGGCAACCTGGACCGACCAGACAGCCACTGTCCAAGGACGACGGGTAAGCACAGGAGAAATATGTGCGGCCATCGCTAGCTACATGAACCAAAAGGCCTTCCCTCTGGGACAAGTCTCTGATCTTGATACGGCCATCCTAGCAGTATGTGATGACCTCTTCCCTGATCACTGCGAATTTTTCTTTGCGCATTTCAAAGTAAGCTGTCTCTCCTGTTGTACCTCTGGTCAAGTATCAGTCCCGCTTTTTGACACCATGCTGATCGTGAATCTGGAAGATGACACCGTTGACCTTGCACAGATGATCGCATGCCGTAATCCACGACTCGCGCTTGACAGGGATGATGTTGGTTTCTCCCATGCGCTTGATTGTGCCGACTATGATCAACTGTGTTATGATGAAATAGTTGGATGCCTGCTTTTCACCTTGAAAATTACAAGCCCTATTGAACAGCTTCCACCAGCTACCAAAACTTTGAATTTTCTTGGACGATCATTCAATGTTCTCTCTATTGGCAACAACCCGGTAAGCCAGGCTTTTGTTGTTACGGGCATCATCATTGTCCAAGGAGAATCGTCTCACCATTTCCTTATTATCGAACGTTGCCACAAGGACAAAGTCCTTCTTTATGACAACCTGCAAGGTCATAAATGGATCCCCATCGAACAACTCACAGTCACCTCTGTAGTCTGGGGCTTCATTTTTCGACAACAAGACCATCAATCATATTCCTTCCAACCGGAGCAGTATAAAGCCATTGCACCCGATACACTCAATGCCAACCAACAACCCCATGGCCTCAAACAGTCGAAGGCAAGGCAGAAAAATACTTTAGGGATCAATGCCAGAAGGTACAATTTTCCCAAACAGCCAAAGAAGATCTCGAGAAATGACGCTGCTCCAACTCATCCTATTGAAGAGCCGCAGCAAGAACAAGCTGATTTCCCAGCTGAACTACCGTCATTAAATGAAATTGTTCACCATAATGACACCCCTTCACAAACAGCTCTTGCACACACTAGCAGGCGCGACCAACATGGGGTACCCATGGTTGGTACTCCCTTTAGTGGTCTACAACACTGCCCTCCTTCACAGCATGAACTGGCTGATAATAATCAAAGCAACCAACATGGGGTACCCGTGGTTGGCTCTGTTACTGCCACTCCGCACCAATGTGCCCCCACTCAGCAAGAGGGCTCTTATGACAGTAAAGCAGATGGTCAACGTGCGGTACCCATGGTTGGCCATCCCGCTAATGACCAACATGCTGGTACTTGTCACCCCCTCCGAGACGATATTACTAGCGAAACGCATCCTCTTCCACACAGTCACACTGCTGACAATACAGTGCCTGCTGACACGGTTTCAAATGCTCAAATTGCAGCACAGGAACCCATTCAAGCTGAGCGCACCCCCTCGTATCCAGACGATGATGACAATGGAATCCATAGCAGACCTGCTGCTTTTCGGGAACCCAAAACCGCAGTGCACCCTTCGACGAAAACAACAAACAATCCTCCTGAGAGTAACCGTGATTGCCTCCACCCTCCCCTAGATGACAGTGACAATGTCCTCAACCGCCCTGCTGGTAGAGACAAAGATGCCTCTCCTCCCAAGCGAATTAAGTATTCAGAAGTTCACCCATATGCTATCATTAGCCTTTTTGATGGCGTAGGTTCAGCTATCCCAGCAATCACTAAGGCTTTCGGATGTGCCCCTCGTATTGTCATTGCGGCGGAATGTGACCCAATCCTCAGACAGATTGTTGGAGAACAATTCCTGTTCAGAACCGATGGTAAAAGGACCCAATCCAGCAAAGACACGTTCACAATCTATGCCGATGATGTGCGCCAACTCCTCAAGGACCGATGTCGCATATTTAAGGAAGCCTTCGCATTAGCTGGACCACAGTGTCGATGGTTTGTCATTGCTGGGTCACCTTGCCAAGATCTCACTCCTGCTGGCCCCCTGAAAGGCCTTCTTGGACTTACTGGCCCTTGCAGCTCCCTTTTTTATTATGTCCATGTCATTTTATGGCTGTTACAAATGAACTTTCCAATCGAGCTGATCCGTTTTCTACTGGAAAATGCTGGCACAATGCTTGAAATCCATCGAAAGGCGATCCTACGAGCCCTATAGGCCTTGATGCTGACCTGCACCCCGATCACTTTCGAGTTGATCCTAAGCATACGCATGGTATCAAGCGTAACAGATTCTATTTTCGAAACTATCAGGATTGCGCCCAAGTTCCCAAGACAGTCGTCCTCCCAGGTAATGATCTAGAGGGACCTCTTTTGGATTGTGGGGGCTCACCGATCCCCTTCGGACCGCTCCTGCGGGTCCGAGCGGTGCTAGGGCACGATGTCTACCAACTTTCCTGGACAGCATACCAACCTATCTCCCTAATATGGGACTATGTATTCTGGGGAGACAAAAAACAATTCCAGACCAAAGCCAAAATGCAGCGCAGTGACGCCATTCCAGCTCTCGACTTTGCGAAATCCCTGCCACCTCATTATCTTCGAGCTTGGAACCGTTTTGTTCGCTCCCTCAAACAGAAGGATGTGAGTACTCTGGAAAGAGATCGGCTTGTCCGTGCCATTCTGCCAATTTTTCACCATCCCTTTATCAAGGCACCCATGCGAATTCTAAGTTGTGAGGAAGTTGAAAAGCTTGCGGGGTTGCACAACCATTTTGACCGAGTACACACCCACCGCTCGCTTCTTACTGAGCTCACAGTCAGGAACTACTGCGGTAATAGTTTCCACCCTGAACACATCCAAGCGGCCATCGGTCATCCAGAGCGCCTTCGCAGCTGGCTCGCTGAACCTGTTGAACCATCCGCCAAGCCATCATGGACTGGGGTCATTCATCCCAAGCAAGCCCGAACACAATACCATGCTTTGCGTGAACAAGTCCAAACACTTGCGCGTACACAACACGTCCGTGACCTCGCAAGCAAGCAGGTTGGAATTGACCCCATGCCAGATTTCCCCATCCATGCAATCGAAGGCAATCTTTCCCCAGTCATGCCCACAATTCTGCCCGTGCAACTGCTACCAGCAACCCGAAAATTCCACCCTGACGAATTAGGCATCAGAGAAAACAAACCACCTCCACAACTGTCCTTGACGGCTATTCAATTAATGCAGCACAAACAAATGCAAGACATTCTCACTGGAATGCGTTTCTTTGGTGCAGGTATTGGGCGACCGGAAGACATCCTTCCCTTCTTTCTTAGCGACAATGCTGACACAATTATCGAACGACACTGCCCGTACGTTAAAGAGTGGCTTTTACACCAGTTACAGTCAAGTGCCCATTGCACGCATGCCATGGCGCAAACCCTTCTATGGATGTACTCCCTCATGCATCGGGAACAGTTGTCAGTTCACATTGTTCACATTGCCGATTGGGAAGACCATGCATATATTACTGCTTTCGGTGATGCCCCCGCTCAGTGGACAGTCTATTGCGTTCAGTTCCCTCGGTCACGTACTTTCCACCTTGACACAGCAGCATGGAATTGCCACATGCGAGTAAACATCCCATGGCAGCCCACACCTCACTTTATCATCAATGATACCCTACCTCTTCCCTTCCACTGCACTAACCCAAACTGCCTATGGTTTGCTATTCCTCATGGCCCAAACGGACAGTATTTAATCAGCCATAAATTCATTGGCACCTTTCTGTATGATCGGTGTATTCCCTGCTTTTTCTCCTGGATTGTAGCACAAGCATCCTGCAGCTTACACACGACTGCCAGCTCATATCCTGAACTGCCTGGTGTTCTCTTTGTTGACAACGAAGGCAATGTTGCGGTTGCGGCTGCGCACAATTGGCAAGTTGACGTCACTAAAGGGTACCAAACCTGCCTAGTTCAGGCATCCATTGACAACCGCCTTTTTGAGTACCCAAAGCACCACAACAGTCTTCCTAGCATTAACTCCATTGGTAAAGTCAATCCAGACCTTGCCAACAACTGGAGCACCAACGACTCTTGGCCCAACGTTGCTTTCTTTCTGTGCTCCCTGTTGGATAGTAACCAGTAACCATGCCACGCCTAGGGACAGTTGCGAAACCCCTCCTGCTTGAGTTTCGTAACGCGTGGTCCCGGCAAATACGAGCACTATACTTGCGACAGTTTATGACCAAATGCCCCAAAAGCCTTCACTACCTGCAAACGCTTGCATTTCTGCCTAACGTGTTAAACATCAATGCACCTTGGTCTGTTTTGGACATTCAAACCGTTGCCAACAAATGCGGTGTCCACATGGAATGCTTTTCTTACTCCAGACCTTTCCTTGCACAAGCTCTGGCCAATTCATCTGAGTTTAGCCTGCTTTGCGCTGAAGTTCTCAAGTACCGTCTGGAAAAAAAGCAAGACTGTTGCACTGCTCTTCGAAGCATATCCACATGGAATGTATCAGGCTGGAGAACGCTGCAGTGGACCAACCCCAAAACTCAGGCCATCCTTCGGCGCGCTCGGAAAGGCATTGTATGCCTTCAAGAGACTAGATGGACTGCGAGCACTGCTACGAGTTTCCTCCAAACTTACCCTGGTTTTAACCTCGCACATACACCTGCAATAGTCACAGAAAATGGAGGCCTGTCTGGCGGAGTTGCTATCCTAATCCCATGCACTTTTCGGTTATTACGTGATGTCGTTGTCACACCCGGCAAAATAATTGCGGCGCAAGTCCAAACCAGAACCGATCGTTTCTGGATTGTCTCGGTATATTGCCACCCTAACAGTGCCAAAAGCGACTGTGAGAAGCTTGCCGGATGGCTAACTGAACATCTGGATGAGTCCGACCCCTTTTTCATCGTCGGAGACTTCAATCACAGCAACCCCCTCTCTCGAGACGCGTGGCAACGGCTCTTAGATGCTGCCAAGGGGGAAGACATTATATATGATGAGCCAACTTTTTGGGGTCCTAATGGTTCCTCCTCATTAGACAAGGCCATTCTTCCAACGGAGTACATGAACCGCGGCCTCATACAACACCAAGTGTTTTACGACCGCCTATTTGAATCATCTGGTCACGCCTGTATCTCCATTCAATTGCGCCACCGCCCGCCAGTCTCCAGCAGCCCTGACTTACCCACGCATATGACCATCCCTGCCAGCGTATTCCAGCCAGGCAAGGACCGACATGACACCCGGCAAGTCTGGCCTTCCTTGCAAGCTCTGGTCCGCCGACTCTCTTTAGTCGCACAACCTACGTTCGAATCTCTGCAAACACTGTTATGGCAATGGTGGATGTCTCTCCCACGAAGGCCCCGAGACTTCAACACCCTACGGAAACACCTCCAGACTGACCAACCGCTCCTCAACATTTCGAAACAATTGTTACAAGAGTTGCTAGCAGCACTTGCAGGATTCAGGCCATCCCTTGACGAATATTGTCAATCACCCACCATGATTACGGTTCCTCGGACCTTCCTTTGGAAGTGCTTCGAGGTTCTTGATCTCCAACTACAACAACAACACCTTATCACCAGAAATAGAGACGAGACCACCCGCAGCCGCGGCTTAGGTACCAGTGCCCCTTTGTGGCAACGATTGCGAGCTAGCTGCCCGCGTACAGTCTTCTATAATGGGCCTATCATTAACGGCGAAGGCAAACAGTGCCAAACAGATATTGACCTCTCAGCTGCCATGCTTGCCACGCGAAAGTTTTGGTTTCAGCCCCCTGTCAAATATGATCCCGAGTGGACAACCTACCTCGAACAGTACAAAACTCAAGTCCAGGTTTGGCCACACGTTCCCCCACCCCAAAAAGAGGATCTCATTAAATCTGTCCTTGCCACCAATGACTCTGCTCCAGGGCCGGATGGCATACCCTATGCTGCATGGAGGCTGCACCCAGGAACTTCCGCTGAAGCTATGACCACGCACTTTGATGACATCTGCAGATCTGCCGTACCCCCCCCATGTTCAGTGCAAGCATGGATTCCTAAAGCCAAAATGGGTCCAACCGCTGATAATTTCCGCCCTTTGGGGATGCCGTCGACCTTTGAAAGAGTAATCGACGGAAGTATTGCCACGGTCATGACCAAAGCCATCGCACCCTTGCTTCATCCGTCCCAAACAGTGTTGAATTTATTTCGTGAGCCGCAAAGTGCAGTGCAATCCGTCCAAGCTACGCTTGACCTACCTTGCGCAGTTCTTTCCCTAGACCTGTCTAAAGCCTTCGAGCGCATCAACCCATGTTGGATTTTGCAAATCCTCACAGCCTGCAAAGCTCCTTTGTGGATCATTATGTATACCCGACACATCCTTCTCTTCCGGAGATGCAGACATAAGGTGCAGGGCAAATTGTTGCCCTCTAGGATGATAGTCACAGGCGTCGACATGGGGAGATCTTTTTCAGTTCTTCTTTTCTGTGTTGCTATGGACCCAGTCCTCACATATCTAAATCGAGTCCCGGGTATGCTTACGGTTCAAGGATATGTTGATGACACTACAATGGCAGGGGACACCACTGCTGGCATGCAATGGCTTACCGATGCCTGGAACGTATGCGCCCGCCTCCGGTCTGCTGGAATTCAAATCGATGAGCATCATTGCTGGAAAGCCAGTGGAGTACACATGAATGGTGCCTGCTCAGGTCTCCTCGATCAGTACCCTCTTCTTGAGTGGACACAGACACTCCATTGACATGCTACACTCCGGCAAGCCCTTACCCCCAGGGCAGGTTGCAGCACCACCACGATTGTCTGTCGGGCCAACCTCTTCATTTGTCTCACCCCAACTGAAGTGGATTGCAGCAATTGACCCCCTTTTCCTAACGCAGTGTAGCTGCTCAAACAAATGTAGCGTCCTCGTCAATCATCCGTCCCAGGGTACCCTCAATGCACTGGAACGATCCAATTGGGGAGCTCATCTTATTGAAGGTAAATCAACCGCTTTGGGCTTGCTCTTGTACGGAAAGTTTTCCCGTAGTCATCAAGGATGGACTCCTGTTGAAGAACTTGAAGGCACGCAGGCTATAAATCCGAAAGCCATGTCCAAGGCCAACCATCGACTAGCCCTTTTTGCCTCCCCAGCCCATTCTGTAGTACAGCGAAGTCTTGCCAATAACTGTTTTTTCTTATCCCTTAACATCTACCAAAGCGCGTATTTTGGCTTCAATTGGGATGATGTCAACCTCTATCAACAACGCTCGGCCAAGTTAATCTTAGGCAGACCATGGTTAGCAGCACGGTACCTCCCCCATGTTTTTCGTTGGCTAGGCATCGCGCCCGCACTGGACCCAGCTGTCACTCTGACCTCAGCTTGTCTAGGGTACTGGCCCAGGCAAACGGCCCCACCTCGCTTCTCTCACCGGGGTACCCGAGTGTAGAGACAAGGCAAGGAGCCGTGGTCCAACAAATTTTTTGGGCATGGATCCCCCTGCTCTGGGTCGATAAGGTTGCTGACCTGTTACGCATAGTAGCAGGCCAGTACACCCGACGACAGCACTTTCAATTTCTCCGACAACTCAAACTGACCTTATATCAAGCCATCCAGGAACATGCGCTGCAATATCTTGAGTCACGATCGAGTTAGCTTGCAATTACTGCCTGGAGGAGTGTCATGGAAGTGGCTAACCAGCCTCGCTGCGGTGCCCAAGTTGGCTGTCCACGGCGTTGCGCGCTTTGCAGTACTGCGCTGGGCGGTGAACGAAGATGATGACGAATGCCTCCGGCTCCGTCTGGCAGGATCCCTGCAGGCTGAGCAACCTTGCCATCTGTGTGGAGTTCGCACTCGCCTGTATCCACTTGGGCTTAATTTCGCCCCAGCCTGCGAAAAATGTTGCCATGACCACAACATAAACGCTACTACCCTTCATAGTGCAGCGAGGTGGGATATCCCTGACACATCCCATTGGCACCCGATTGCGGATTCTGTGCGAGGGTCTTTTGTTGTTCCAGACTCATGGATCGATCGCAATAGACACCTCCCGCCTTGTGTAGCGTGCGGGCATGGAGACAACTCCTCGCAGCACTGGGCCCGTTTTTGTATTGTTCCTGTCCTTGTTGCTAACACCCTGTCCTCCCCCACCCACACGGTTCGATCCTTGGACCAACTCGCGCGCACCAACACTGCAGGATGTGTAGTCGCAAGCCATGTCCTTCATCAGTTTCGCCGCCTCCTGTTGGAGCATGGGGGAATGCAACATTCAATATCCTCAGTTACCCTCAGCGTACCCGAATGGCTGACCCGCCTACATGACAACTGCCTCCAAGCAATCCTTACTCGCTTTCTACCGGAACCATCGTCACTTATACGCCCTCGACACGCCGACACTGATAACCAAAGCCATCCATGTCACATGCAAACTACCAACAACGAAGCAGTTACTTTGCACTCGGCTGCACTTCCTGACCTTATCTGCACGGCTACTACCGCTATTGCCCCGGAACAAACCATTGCGGCCCTTCCACTAGGACACCCGTGACTTAGCCTCATAGCTCCGACGAGGGCGCGTTCTGCAGGCTTTCACCCCAATGCCATAATCAAACCCGCCTGCCCTAATTCTCCCGTCTCCTTGTGTACTGTCACAGCGCTACAACACATTGGTCCTGATGAAGTGATCTTGGCCTGCCCCATTGATGATACACAAAACCAACCTTCCATCCAAATCGTAGGTCAATTCGATGGAAGCTGCCAGCGAGAGGAGCTGCTAGGAGGTGCTGGTTATGTTGTATATGCCATAGAAGGTGGCCAGTCTCGTGTAATCGCGTGTAGGGCAGTTGCCCTCCCACAATGTTCAGACAATATCGAAGGTGAAATATTGGCATGTTTGTTTCTGGTCGAGGAGGTTTCTGTTTTAGCCAAACAACTCCTCACAGAGAGAGGCATATCCCCCAAAGTAGTTATTCAAGGTGATATTCTCCCCGTTATCAAACATTTTCAATTTGCGGGTCGCCTTCGCAGATTAGACATGAATCAGCCCCTGGAGTGCATCCGCACAACTGTTAGCCGGCACCTTCCCCATGCCCTGTTTCTATATTTGCCTCGGGTTGCTAATAGTATTGCGGACGACTTAGCGGGACAAGCCTCCAAATTTGTACTGGCCCAATATAGGCGCGACCCCATGAATTTCAACCGTGACTCAGGACCGGTGTCCATTAGACCCGCCTTTCCGGCCCCCCTCTTCCAAGTGGGAGGATTTCACATCCAATGCTTTGAGCAGCCCTGGGTGCAACCAGTTCTCGCCCTAGTAGAGAGACCCTCCATAGATCATGGACTCCTTCGCAGACATCTCACCCTCCACCCCCACCACCGACAGCTTGTCGAATCATACCTCTCTCCCTGCGTGCCACAATGTAGCAGCATTGAAATCGGTTATTCCCCCAGGGCATCTGACCATCTGGGGCGAAAGTATTGTTGTACAATGGGCGGACAAAGAATGCCGAGGGCAGCCAGACTCCTTCTCTTTGGGCGAAGCCATTGTGAAGTTGACCTTAAAGGATCCTTTTATGAGTTAGTTCGACGCCTAGGCCTGCGCTATTTGCCCGACCACATACCCCTCCCAGCCATTGATGACCTTCGCGCCATGCTGTCCCGCGACCCCTACATTCGAGCAGTAGAAGCAATTCGCCCGCATATTATCAAGCAGCTCCCCCTGAGGATCATTAATAGTTCAATTGAGGCCGCATACCACCACTTACGATCAATTGTGGATGGTTCCCCGGGAGCAACTCTGAGTGCAGTTTTGCATCAATTATGGTCCCAGGGTAAAACGCTGACCGATCAGTTGCTGCCCCGCTTCCGACCAGCTTATAGCCCTGGCCAGAGTGATAGCGCCTTTCGCCTTCTAGAATACTTTGAAGCGCGTATTGTTGAGGACACCATAGAAGCGCTTATCGCACGACACCCTACGCAATCCCTGGTGTGGCTGCATGACGGCTTCTTGGTAGCTCCCCCACCCACTGAACACGTGCTTCGGCAAATAGAGAAGGCTGTCCTATCTAGACATCAGCTACATTTTGATCAAACATGGTTTAAAATCACCCCCCTAGCGGCCCAGTATGAAGAGTAATTATATCGGTAATCTCCAAAACACTGCCAGTGCCCCCGCACTTGCCCTCGCCCGCCGGACGCCCCTGCAGCGCGTCCGCAAGCAACACGCAGCAAGGGGCCTGGCCCATACATGCATTACCCCCTTGGAAGCCCTTGCTAAACTGCGCGCTAGGCGGGAGCGACAAACTCGTACCACATGACGCGTCCACGGGCCAGTCACTCCACACCGATCCAAGCCATCGACCTTTCGCCCCATGTTTACCAGGTTTACCTCAGAATTCCCCCGGTAAGCGAATAAGACCAAATCAGAACATTTACTAACACCTTACTCCCACATCATTCCTTTTTCCTAGACGTAGTCTGTGACGACGTAGACTACTCCCAGGGGTACCCTGGGTAGTGACTTACGTAAACGCAAACCAAGCAAAGTTGCAGCTAAGACACGATATCCGTGCCTTTCTTGCCTTAGGGCATATATAAGAATGCGATCCTGCCCCAGTGCCTAGTAGCCTGCATTGCTGGACTGATAACCACTAGACACTCGTGATATATGCGGTGTTTCCCGGTTTAGACCTCTGCATTGTCACCCCCACGACTCTCGACGATGCGACCACAGAGTACCGATCCTTGATGGAGAGCTTTGACTGCGTGCTGGAGACCATTGTTTCCTAGGCTCAGCGAGAACACGCACATCAATGCAGAGCCTTGGAAAGCCTTTCGGCTTAGGATTTTCGTCGCAAGTATGTCCACATAGACCATGGCTATGTCCCGACCTTGTGTCCGTAATATTCTATACAGCCCCCATTGATAAATTCTCCATCGTATCAAGAAGATGCCTGATTGCCGATTGGTCGGACTCGACTATACGATATCCTCTCACGATATTGCATCGAAGTCAACGTACAGCCAGATTCAGGATTGTAAAGTTGTCATAACCCCATTCCACACGGAAGGTGTTGTACGCGACAAGCCCCAGGATATGGAGTCAGGATATGTAGTACGTATTTCTCAGTCGTCACTATTGACCTGCTAACCGCGGCTCAAATTCAACTTTGGCACTTCCCGCGTACAGATGTATATCTCTTATGCCAGCTCTGGTTGTGCGAGCAGTCAAGCCACAGACCAGCCTTAGATGCAACGCGGGGATGGTTACATGGGGTAGCTCGTAATTAGACGAGGTACCCCGGAATCCATTTCATGTATCCGACAAAACAAACACCAATGCCGGTCAAGTGGAAGATATAAGCAATGCCCATCCCGCAAAACTATCCCCGTCAAATACCGTTGATTTTAAGATTGATCTTAGGACACAGGGGTGCCTGATGCATTACCAAACCACCCCGGGTGGGTCGTATAGGCCGGTAAACCAGCGTACAAGCCCCTGCCTGGATGAGCTCGCCCCAGGGCATCAGTACACGCAGAATGCTGCCACCCTGGTCCCCAAGATGGTACAGAACCGGAATTGGCATAGGCCCTACTAACAACTGCCAAGCCTGAGTATGCAGTCACCGTAAGGTATTAAATAACCTAGTGGATTTCTGCCCCAGTACAGTCAATTATTCCGCTACATCACCAATACATTATTCCTACACCATTTTTCATTCCCAAGACGCAGCCTGTGATGACGTAGGTTACTCCCAGGGGTACCCTGGGTAGCGGCTCACGTCCACGCAGACCAGACAAAGTGACAGCGGCACTAAGCATCACTAGATGTGCCGCAACATGTGAGTGTGATAGTAGTCACAGCCATGGGTAGACACAATGACGATTGGCTCGTACCATAACCTCCTTGGCACCTTAATGATATGACATCAAGGACCATCACTTCACTTGTATCGTCTTACCAGAATCAAATGAGAACCAGTGTCAGCAGTTGGCAAGAGGGCTCGAACAGCACGTCTTGGCCTTCCTCGCCTCAGGGCAGATAACCATGACCTCCTGCACTAGCACCTAGTAGCCTGCATTACTTAATTATTAACTACTAGGCACTGTGATACAAGGAGTTTCTCAGGCTTGATTTGTGCATCACCAGCCCCATGACAACTGGCGACTCGAGTACAGAACACCGATCAAACCCTATAGAGAGCGTTGACCGATTGGCGGAGGCCTTTTGTCGAAACCGCAGTGAGCACACGCACATTCCCAGACGAGTCTTTTGATAACCGGTCTAATTTCGATTGGGGGCATATGTGCCCACATGGATTAAGCTACGTCCCAACCTAGCCGCCGGCACAGCCTCAACTAAGAGTGTATTCAACGTAACGGGCAGTTGTCCAACTAGAAGTCGTGGTGACCCATTTGTATGTGATGCCCCCCTGTGTCCAGTGTCGCCCCATGTGCAATATCACCCCATCAAGAATTCGACCATGCTTCTTTTAGTGAAGGTGACACCACTAAGCCCTGCACAGCGAATTGTTGTATGCATCCTGCCTTGGGAGACATAGTTAATAGTTAAACTATTCACCCCGCTTCGCGTGGGGTGGCCGCCCACACCGCAGGTTTATTTCGGTCCGTGAGAGGGGCTAAGGGTGGGTTTCCCCCGTGGGGGCTCCCCAAGCTAAGA
>Ga0126342_10011643_pt1 | contig 15700 bp, 17 predicted proteins | sample Cyp1metagenome_FD_92528 | JGI IMG/M metagenome (GOLD analysis project Ga0126342, IMG submission 92528) | Coral microbial communities from Lord Howe Island, Old Settlement Bay, Australia - Cyphastrea 1 metagenome | ecosystem: Host-associated > Invertebrates > Cnidaria > Coral ...
AATCCAAGGGGGTAGGATTCAAGATTCAAGATTCAAGGCTCAGAAAAAAAAAAACTTCTTCAATCCAAGGGGGTAGGATTCAAGATTCAAGATCCCAAAAAAGACTTCTTGAATCCGAGGGGGTAGGATACAAGATTCAGGATTCAAGGCTCAGAAAAAAAGACTTCTTGAATCCAAGGAGGTAGGATTCAAGATTCAAGATTCCAAAAGGAATTCTTGAATCCAAGGAGCTAGGATTCAAGATTCGAGATTCAAGATTCAAGGCTCAGAAAAAACTTCTTGAATCCAAGGAGCTAGGATTCAAGATTCAAGATTCAAGATCCCAAAAGGACTTCTTGAACCCGAAGGCCTTCAGCCTTGAATATTGAATTTTGAATCCAAGGGGGTGGGATTGAAGAAGCTTTTTCTGAGCCTTGAATCTTGAATCTTGAATCCAAAGAGGTTGGATTGAAGAAGTTTTTTCTGGGCATTGAATTTTGAATCTTGAATCCTACCTCCTTGGATTCAAGAATTCTTTTTGGAAGCTTGAATCTTGAATCTTGAATCCTACCTCCTTGGATTCAATAAGTTTTTTCGCGGCCTTGAATCTTGAATCTTGAATCTTGAATCCTACCCCCTTGGATTCAAGAATTCTTTTTGGAATCTTGAATCTTGAACCCTACTTCCTTGGATTCAAGAAGTTTTTTCTGAGCCTTGAATCTTGAATCTTGAATCCTACCCCCTTGGATTCAAGAAGTTTTTTCTGAGCCTTGAATCTTGAATCTTGAACCCTACCCCCTTGGATTTAAGAATTCTTTTTGGTATCTTGAATCTTGGATCTTAGATTTGGGGAAGAATGCATTCTGAATGCATTCTTTGCAAAATCCAAGATCCAAGATTCCCACAAGACTTGCAAAAAATGCAATTTTTGATCACCAGAAAATGCCCTAAGTTGTAGAGTCCAAAATGTTAAGAAAAACACTGCAAATACCACTAAATTTGCTTGAAATGTAGGTCTTGGGGGTACCATATATATATACATATATATATATAGATGTACATATATATAATATGTACATATATATACAATATATGTACATATATATATAATCTGTACATATATATATATAATATTTGTACATATATATATAATATGTGTATATATATATATGTACATATATATAATATATATATGTACATATATACATAATGTGTATGTATATCTATCTATCTATCTATCTATCTATCTACCTATCTATCTATCTAATCTAATCCGATCCGATCCGATCCGATTCGAATCGATCGATCGATCGATCTTATCTATCTATCTATCTATCTATCTATCTAATCTAATCTAATCTAATCCGATCCGATCCGATCCGATCCGATTCGAATCGATCGATCGATCGATCTAATCTATCTATCTATCTATCTATCTATCTATATGGGTTACACAGTAACTACAGTGTCACTCATCAGTATTTTTGGTGGAATCTCCATGAAATCAACGAATCGTTTTGGGGATCCGCCCCATTTATGGAACCACCCCATACCCTCTGGTAAACATACAAAAAACTATGGAAAATCACCATTTTGAATAGGTAAATCAACTAATTCTATGGCACTTTTCAATAGCTATGTTAGTTTACCAGAGGGTAAATCCCATTAATATCCGATTGAATCACTATAAATCCCATTAAAATACCAGTCTATGAGCAGAGGGTATTTCTCGCAGCCCGGGAAGCATGTTGAATCTTCGTGGACGCTCGCGCGTTGGCCGGCGAGGCGGGCGAGGATCGCTTGGCGATGTCCGTCACACAGATGGGACGCCTGCCGGAAAAAGTCGAGGTTGAAAATGGCAGAGTTTTACTACTGGAATTATTACCATTATTGTCATTCTTATTGCCAAAAATCATCAGCAAATCCAGGTAGATTTTGGTATATTACTACATAATGTATTTAAAACAATTGTAAATCACCCATTTGGGAATGGTAACCATACCACCTATAAGAATGGTGATTTGGGGGATGGTTTATTGTTGTTTTAACCAGATTACTGGAATTATTCTCATTACTATTATTATTACTATCATTATTAATCATTATTATTACTATGAATATGAATGCTACTATAATTACTACTATTATTACTATGTTTTCTGCTATTACTACTATTATTACTACTATGATTCTATGATTATCATTGGTGACTTTTACAGCCCATGGAAGGTGACTATTGTATCATGGAAGGTGACTATTGTATCTCTGGGATTATTAGAAGATACTACTGGGATTATTTGTTTGGGTGATTGTTATTGCTGGTAGCCTGTGGTGATTACAATAGGAATACAACCAATGGAATAATGTGCAAAACCCAACAATAAACCTACCACTGGAGATGGTAAACATAGCACCCGTAAAAATGGTGATGACTTGGGGATGGTTTATTATTGGGTTTACCACATTACCGGGATTATTGGTGATTATTATAACCCATGGTACGTGATTATATATAACTACTATGTGGGATTATAAGATAAGATAATGCTGGGATGATTGGTGATTATGAACTATCCCATGCTAGGGAAACCTTTCACCCAACTAATCTCATGAGATGGGAAAAGTGTGTTTTTGTAATGGCTCCAAGGTCCCAGAGGGACGTTGTTGAAGCCCAAAATGGTGGTTGGGTGCAGCCCCAGGAGCCGACTCACCTGGGATTATTCCAGTAAAAAATGGAGGTTTGGTCAAGAACCCAAACTTCAATCATGTCAACTCACCAGAAAAAAGATCGTCACTATTCTTGGTAGCTCCTGTTTCTTGGTCATCCCAGGGACCGCCCTGAGGCTCTGGCTTCTCATCACATTCACAGGCAGTAGACGTCCAGGGTTTGCAACTAACATCCACGAAGCTGAAGCATGGGATCACCTCCCTCTCCAATGTATCAAAGCAGGTCAGCGGGTTGATGGTTCCTGGGACCAGCAAAATGATTCCAGCAGACCTCATATTCACTACATGGTACGTTAAGACTCCGGATTACCAAGCATTGCTTGTGTTGCTTGACAACCCCCTTTCATTTGGTTGGTCCAATTTGCACTTCAATGGAATTGAATACACTGCCATCCTTTGTGGCTTCCTCTGCATCCTCTACGCGTCCTGTGTGCGCTAATGGCTGTGGTTTGTCTGGATCCGGTGGAACCTTTTCCACCCACCATCGTTCCGATCTCATCAGACCTGTCCAGAGGTCGACCAACGATTTTTTTGGAACATCTTCACTTTCCCAGGTAGAAATGACAATCAGAAATGTTTGACACCATCAAAAAGTCCTGGCTCTTCAAAGGTTGAAGAGGATCAGGAGGGTACAATAATTGCCATCTGAATGATCCTTGGCACCCAAGAATATCAAAGGGATCCTGACGTGCTAATGATTTAATGCTTCAGAATTAGGAACCCCAAGGGCTGGATGGTTGAGTGCTGAAAATGGAGAAAAATGGCCAGAGTTCTGGGTCAATTGCTATTCCATCGTTGAGAAATGTTCTGGTACACCCGATACCTTACAAGATACAATTGGGTGTCTTTACTATTTCTATCTACCAGCTATTTCTGGGTAGTCATTGGGGATTGTTCATTGCCCTCCGGTAATTTTCAATTTTCACAATTTGTCCCAACCTTCATATTTATGGGGGATTTAACTATGGATTTAACTAAGAATAGTGGGCTGGATAGATCATGTTCCCATGAAACCCTCCACGCCTCGACTGGAGCCATCTGCCAGGACTTCAGCGGAACCTTCGAAGCCACCACATCCACAGGGGGAAGGGATACATAGACATATGCATATATACACATATACACATACATATATACATACTGTATACATTTGCACATACACATACTACATACGTATACAACTTACATATATACCACCAAACGCTGGGCCATATATGTAAATGTATCTATATGTACATATATATATAGATACGTGAAAATCATTGATGTCCTGTGTAAGGAAAAGTACCCGTTCTGCAGATTCGAAAACACGAAAACGCCTGTTGTCGCGGCTGCTTATGTGCGAACAAGCCACGAGCCTGGACCACCTGAAAGCGCAGAAACAGGGGATTGGGCCAAGGAGCTGGGATTGGCCAATGGATTTTTTGCCATGTTGGCTCTCTTGATGGGTTGATATGACAATCCTGGGAAAGATCATGTTCAGCACCAAAGTCTTCAAACACTCAACCCCTTGACAATCCAAAAGTTCTGCCGGCTACAGTGACAGTATTCTCAAATCCCCCAACCTCCAAACACGGTGCCAGCACTAGGAGGAGCTGCCTTGGTTGACAAATGGGGTTTCGCAAGCGGCAAGGAGCCCAGTTAGTCTCAGATTGCAAGGAAGGGACACCAGCCGAACATCCTCAGCTGACGTGTCGTGCGATCTTTTGGCAACAACAACAACAACAACAACAACAACAACATGTCATGTTTTGGGATCGCGCCAAGACCTGAAGCCAGTGCAAACCAGCCTGAAGATTTTCGGTGCAAGAGATGCTCAAAAGATGTTGACAAAAATAAATCACTCAGAGGATCGAAGTCTGTCAGAAATTCAAGAAATTCTCAACAGGGTCCCAAAAATTTGGCAGTGTATAATATGGTTTATCACCATGTTTGAAATTAGAATAGCCATTTGAGGCTCCGCACTTTCAGACACACCCCAAACTGGAGACCAATGAATTCCGCTGAGCGTCCATAACAACAGGCAAAGTCTTCGCCTGGCATGGTCACCCATCGCAAGTGGGGATCATCTGATACAACCACCTGTTTCCAACCATGGATGTGCAAAATATGATGAAAAAAAAGGAAAAAAAAAAACGCAAAATATCCCGAGAAGTGTCCCTTTTCGAACGGTTTTTGCAGTTTTCCATTTGTTTTCACCAGATGTTGATCTCGATTCAGTTGGTCATCCCCACCTGCTGGGGGGCCTGCCGTGAAGCAGTGGCACCCGGGCGCCCGGGGGGTTCTCCACGCTGAGCCAAGAAAAATGTGGGCATCGCGGCAGATGGGAACTACATGGAACTACCAGATGAATTTGGAGCCCAAACTGGAAGTTTCCCACTCCATTTTAACAGGATTTTCATGGATTTTCCATGATAAACCATCCATTTCGTGGTACCCTCCATTTCAGGACACCCCTTTTGCCAGGGAAACCATCCTGGCCAATGGGTTCACAATCGGCAGGCTTCAACAAGAGCCAGTAGTACCTCTGCAACTGCTCCAACCTCCTGACCACGAGCATTCGCGGTCCAACGCCGCTGTGGGGCCGCTGTCTAAGGCCGTCTTCCAAGAGATATTCGTGTTGATTCATCATCTTGCAGCCCTGAATATTTGACCATGAGGTCTCCAATAGTTTTGCGGACCCCAAAACCCCAAAACTATTGGGGGTTCCCAGTCAAAATGACCAATTTTGGTTGGTTTTGCCAAAATTTCATGGGAAACATCACCCCTGTCCTGGACCGCTTGCGTCATCCGAGGGCCGTCCTCCTGACGTCCCACAAAATGCCAATAAATCGATCCGGAAAAGGGTTTCATGTTCGAAGGAAACCGCAGGCGATTCGCAGATCCCAGCCCTAAACTGTCTTGGACCATTTTTTTTGACTCCAAAAGCTCCAAAGAACCAGCTTTCAATTTTCACCGAAGTGGATGAAGTCCCCCAGCCTGGTATTTGGCCACTTGGTCTTGGAGAGCTTTCAAACCTTCCTGCCCAGGGATTGATCCACTGGACTGGTTGGTAAGTTGGGAGTCCTATCCCGTAAGCTCGACTTGGAGAGTTGTGAGGAATTAGCCTCCAGTAATTTAACAGTTCTGGAACATATTGCCCATTTATAGTTGATCTACCTATTCTAAATGATTATTTTCCACTTCGCAAACTGTTAGTTTTGCCAGGGAGTACCCATTAATCAACCATTCACCAAGGTGTTTCAAAGGCTTCACCAGGTGATACTGTCATCCAGGTCACCTCCATTCTCTTCCCTTGAGCAGCGATGGAGGTCCGATGGATTTGGCCTTGGTGGTCGCGGCTTTTCTTCGGAATATCCTAGGGGTGTTCACGGGATTATTTCATTCGCGATATAATAGATGTCTATCTATCTATCTATCTATCTATCTACCTACCTACCTATCGATCTACCTACCTAGCTATCTATCCATCCATCCATCCATCTATCTCCCTGTCCTATCTTATCCTATTTTACCCTACCCTATCTTATTTTATCTTATCTTATCTCATCTATCTGTCCGTCTGTAATCTCTCTATGTGTGTATACATGTGTATATATATATAGCATGTAATATACCATATATATATATATTATATATATATGGGTGATAAGGGGGGTGTCTCATAACTTGGAACCGCATTCCATATTGTCTCTCAATGAAATTACTAAGGTGTTTGCCAATTGGAGACAAACCCATCTTGATATATGTCATCTTAACGTATGCAGCAACAAGCTGAGACTCTTAGTCAAAGGAGCGCCCTTCAGTCAATTTCAAGCGACTTGAGGAGCAGAACCTTGCTGAAACGCCTTATAGCTGCTTCATAAATCCCAAGATGGTGGTCTAAACACCAGGCTTTGCGGCAAGATAGGGCCCTAATTCCAAGGGATAAAATCCAAAGCTGTTCTTTTTTCCCACGTTTTCTCATGGCCACAACTTGGGTAAATGGTTCCCCTTGGCCAGCGGCTTGAGGCCGACATTTCAGATCGGATGCCCTCGATGGCAGGTTCCAGGGGTTCCAACCTGCAGAAGCCAAGCTTCCGATGGCAGTTCCTTTCACCAAGTTGATTTGTCTCTAGGAAGTCGATAGCTTTAGGATCAGGATCCTCAATGTTATACATTCATATATACACATATAAATCATATATATATACATACACACACATATACATAATATGTATATATATATACACTGTATATATTATATATATATACACTTATATATATATACTGGAAATTCATGAACCCTTACTTCCAAAACCCTTAGAAAGGCCTGGTTTTTTTCTCTGGCCATCCCACTCCGAAGGCCTCGCAGTGACTTGCTCCACGAAGGGCTCCAAGGCGCGCAAGCCGCGTGCCACAGCACTGCCACGCGTCTGGGCGGAGACGCGCATGGATCAAGGCCTTGAAAGTTGCAGGGTTTATGAATGGTTCATGGGTGGTTTATGGATGTGGACCCGAGTTAGATTTGAGTTGAGCATAGGTCGACTGCTTGAGGCTATGGGGGTACCTCCAAAATTTCAGAATTCGTATGCTCGAATTTGGAAAAAAATCGGCAGTTTTCAGGGATACTTTGACCCATCCCTCCAGTTTCGCCTCCACCTCCTGCAAACGATGTTCCAGGGTGGACATGGCCTGGCAACTGCCCATGGTTTCCAGACTTGATCTGATAGCAGGACATGGCAAAACTCACCATTCGGGAAACTGAACGTGAAGCGGCTTGTCCAATGTCATCAATGTCCAACCCGACCTTCGGCCATGGCTCAACATCCTCCATCTGGAAATTGGGTAATTGGTGAATCTTAATGTCATGCCCACATTAATGAACCCTGACTCTTCATTCGGGGTGTCAACACCGTCAACACCCCCCTATTGGTAAACTTGGCAGCTAGCGAAATCTTGTTTTAACACTACCACGTTAACTGCCTGGTGGTCTCAACCCACTGTTGCTGGTTAAATCCCAATTACGATGCCCCAATTAGATCCTGTATAATTGCCAAAGGGTAAATTTTCAAGATCAACCCTGGAAGGCGCCAAGAAAATTGCCCACCTCTTGAGCCTCCTTGAGCCCCTTCAACTCAACCTCGCAGGAGGAGACCTGGGTCCCCACCTGGCAAACTCAGGGAAGCCAAGCAGACTTCAAGTGGGAAAAGACGGGTCAAAATGGAGGTGGAGCTGCTATGAAGTTGAAGATAGCAGGGTGTATAAGCTATAGTTGATGGAATCATTCAGTACAAATCAAAGCAGACCACATTTGCATCAACAGCAACTCAGGCGAAGCGTCGTGGCCAACCGTGTCGCCTCGGCAATGCTGGTCGTCAGCTGCTCCATCTGCTTCTCCTTGTCTTTCAAGTCCTGCTGAAATCGCTGCAGATCTGCCTGGCAGAGGCTTCTTCGCTAAGAAAACATGGGGAGAACCAAAATCAAAGAGGAAAATATGTGTGCAGTTTTAAGATCCGAAGAGTTTGTGTTTTCTGTTTTTTTGAATTGCTTAAACTTCCAATGGATGAATAAAAAGGTGGAAGTTGCATATCAATTGCAGCTGCATCCTCAACCTCAGGCTCCAATCAGATTTGCAGCTTTACAATGCAACAAATAGGAAATGCTCCTCTATGTGTGTATAATATATATATATATGATTATATATGTATGTATGGATCTAAGCAGTGGCAAAATCATCTCTGTCCCAAAAATGCTTTCGAATGGACTTTGTTGGGAATGTGAACGCAACTTACCTCCGGTAATCTAAGATGGCAACGCAACAAAAGAATCCCTCTTGTTAAGGATTTTTCTTTTCAAACCTCCATTTCCTTCCGCTGATTTCCCAGTGCCTGGGCTTTCACTTCGTACTTGTCGAGGCGTGAAGTCAACGCCTCCCGTTTGGATGTTTTGAGGTGTTTGGGTCAGAACCATCCTTAGTGCACTCATTTGTAAATGCCATGTTTACTCCAGTTACAGTTGTGGGTTCTTAACCACTTAACAAGTGGAATGCACATTCAACATGCGGGGGTCGGTGGCCACCATTAACACGGTGGATGTGAAGAATTCGAGAAGTCCCCCTGTTTTTCATCAAGCAACCCATGGGAAAAGGGATGTCGATTTCAGTTGGCACCCCCAAATTTCGCCCCATGAGTTTCTTGGCTTGCCATCCAACTAACATAGATCCTGCCATGTTTTAGGGGGTTGGACTACTACTTTCCAACCTGAAAATACTGGCCATTCAGGGTCAAACCCTTAGTTGGAGGGATGGTATCTTCCCAAATTTGATCGAAGTGTGGCTTCTCCAAGTCTATTCAAAGCTAATTGGTGGTTTCAACCCCCCTGATAAATATGAAAATTAGTCAGATTGGATCATTTGGGGAAAATAAAAAATGTTCCAAACCACCAACCAGAAAGTCGATTTCCCCAAATTCTTGGTTTATCATGGTTGATCTCCCCAAATTTGGACCCAGGCCTCCACCAAAATGGAGTTCCGTACCCCTTCGGCAGCATCCTCCGTGGTTATCCAAGCAACGGAAACGAACAAAAACTCTACCACTATGAAGGTTTCCATAAATGGGGCTACCCCAAAATGCATGGTTTATAATGGAAAATCCTATTTAAATCTATTTAAATGGATGCTTTGGAGGTACCCCCATTTATAGAACCCCCCCCATATATCAATAATGGGGAAGTTGGCACAGTACTTGTCAATAAATTTTGTCTGAAAACTAGGTTACTTGAACACCAAACAAACACATAAGACAATCCTTTTCGAGCCTCAGCGACCAATGTTTTTGTCTTTCACCATCGGGAGTCAATAGTTTCTACAGGGTTATATAAGTTGATGGACCCATCAATTTTTGCCATTTATAATCCTACACCACGTACATCAACATGCGGATTCCAGCCCATAAATTATATATGAGTTTGTTTCCACGCTGAAATCCCATGATTGAAACCTCAGGAAACCCATTCAGAAATTGCCACAAGTTGAGGTCCCCATTGAACGATAAACATGATGGAAGATATTCCCGTTGCTGTTGGTTATACGATTATAATGTGGTAAACCCAAGAATAAACTATCCCTAATATGACCATAAATGGGTAGTGAAAATATAATCCCCAAATGATATATATATATAGTTATATATAGTTATATCATGTTACATCCCAATATTACAATATTAATATCCCTAGGCCCTAGTATATCCCAATATGGTCAAGTCCCTACGGTAACGTTCACGTTCCATCTCCTCATCACTCCGTTTCTGCAGGGTCGCCATCTGCGCAGCCAGTTGCTCGAAGCGTGCCTAAGACTCGAAGCGGCAGGAGCAAAAGACAGAAAGATTGGAGTAAACACCTATTGTATTACATTTGATTACTGGGAATGGTAACCATACCACCTATAATAAACACCTATTGTTTAGTATTCCCAGTATATCCCATTACATCTCATTATATCCCATTGTATATTGGATATTATGAGATGAAATGGGATAATGGGATGTAATGAGATGTAATGGATAAACACCTATATGATATCCAGAATATGATTTGGATATACTGGGATATCATGTGATATACTGGGATATAATGAGATGTAATGAGTTATAGTGAGATGTGATATAATTGCATATGATATCATCGGATGTAATTTAATGGTATATAGAACCAACAATACGAGAACGGCGGTTGTGTCAACATGCCGATTTCATAGGGTTTCAAAACATCAAGTCTGGGGGTACGCCCTCTTCGTTTTTCACCAATGTTTCAATGCTGAAATGCCTGCAGTCCCATAATCCCCAAAAATGCACAGGCAGTGATGAAAATCCTGAAAACGAAACGAATGGAGCACCATTTCAAATTTCAAATTTGCTGCTTCCTTCAATATCAGCATCTTTGGAGTTGCTGTTGCCCCACTTTTAGATGCACCCATGTCAGCAACATGCATTTTCGCCATCTTTGCCCGCGTCTCCGAGGAAACGATCATTCCAGGCAGCCCACTGACCTTGTCTCTGGTGGTGCTCGTCCACTTTGGACAGTTTCCACTTCGGAAGGCAAAAACAGCCAACACTCAATTTGCTAGATCAGCTTTGATTGTTCATGGTGAGTTTGTTTCATGGTGAATATATATATATATATATATATGTTTCATTATGTTTCTATAGCCATTCAAAAGCATAATCATGCTTCATGCTTCATCTGCACGGGATTTTGCTAAGGACATGCCCTGGACCCTCAGATGTCGCTGGTGGCACGTAGGTCATGGCGGAAGAAAAAATGCTCCTGGAGAGGCCACAAAAATGGCCAGGGGCCATGGGGGCCATGGCCAGCGGCCATGTGTATTTCCGGAAAATAAATATGAAAATAAATGAAAATGATAATTAATATATAATTAATCCAACTAATCATGGGATTTTGCTGAAAAATCCAAAAAAAGACCCAAGTGACTGCTCACACTGATGCTCAATGTCAAGCATGAAGTGTTCGATGCAAGCTGTTGTTGATCCATAGTTGATCCATATTGGTGACACCATGGCCTGAAAGCGTTGCATTCGCACCCAAAGCTCCCCTTGGTCGATGTCGCCCATCTCCAAGCGAGCCTGGATTTTTGGGGGGATGAGGGAATCAGTGGGCTGCTGGAGGCTTCGCTTCTCAGTTGAAAACACAAGAAGTGGCTGGTGGATTTTCACTTCAAGTTTGTAAACTATCTCTACCTTGAAATCAAAAGTTCCACACTTCAGTCGGCACCATGTTTACATATTTTTACTATTTGACCACTGGAAACCATGGCTGGTGGGTCCACTGGTCCATTGGGGCAATGGATGTCATCCCTGAAGGAGAGGAATCCATTGGTCCAGCGGCCATTCGCCGGCGCTTTGCTTGTGGCTGGGGCCACTGGGACACACGGGTCTCCCCTGCCAGTGGCGAGCTCGGACGAGTTCAGTGGATTCGGTTTTTTGGGGAAATCTACAATCATTGGATTGGTTTAAGGGAAAATTTACAGGAAACCTCCATATTTAGTGGTAAAAACCATGGTTTCCTGTAGATTTTCCCTTAAACCAATCCAATGATATAAGGAACCATAGGTTTTTGCGATGAAATATCAAGGTTTCCCTTCGACCGATTCTGGGACAACAGTCTGCGGGTGCAACTAGAATACACATTTTAAGAGGCACAAGACCTTTTCCTGCATGCAAATGTCATACCAATTTCAGATCTTCATCATTCTCGAGCTTCCAGCTCCAAAACACCAGTTGGCTTCCATTTTCAATAAGTTTCAATAATTTTCAATAATTTTCAATGGGAGGAGCCCCAAGAAACCATGGAAACCATGGTGCCATGGGTCTTGCCATGAACCAAAGGATGCCCATTTGCCTCTGCCTCGTGGAACTCGGAGGATCATCTCATCAATGTCCACCTCCATGGCCTCCATGGCTTGTGGTTTATGATTCTTTTACTCACAATGGGGATGAATCACCAATCATGGGACGGGGAATTCCCGAGTGATTCCCCAATGGCTACCATCACCCCTATGAAAACTGGGGAGACAACCATTCCCATATGGGTTTGTCTGAAAATAGTGTACCCCTAAACCCAATGGTTAATGATCATTATCCCTATTAAATGGCTATAATTGGGAATATACCATATTTTCAGACAAACCCATATGGACTAGGCTGCAAAGATTCTGTATGTGTCCAAACCTTCGAACTGGTTCCACAACACGCAGCATACTGAGATCAACAAAAGTTGTCGCCATTCTTGTCGCTGATCTATCCTTCATATATGTTGTTTAACTTGGTGCCCACCACATCATTTCTTGTACGTAATGGAGCCTGCCTGAAGTACCGTTTCGCAGGCCATGTGCGCCATGGCCCCCAAAGGACGGTTGCGACCCGTTAAACAGGTGGATTTTGAGAACACAAGTGTTCATTGCGGGCAGCTCCTCGAAGATCATGGTGTGCGAAGCGTTGGAATAGGAAGAACCCATAAAACACTCTGCCTTCCACACGACTTTCTTTTGAATCAGCTTAAAAAAGAACGTATCACCACATGTTGTATGTTTGCAGTGGTCCCTGCTGAATTTACAGTGGCTCACGTTTACCTTTTTTGATCAGCTGCAGTCAAAGAAATGTAAAGCCTGTTTCAACGCAATGCTGTAATTACAGCCTTTCATGATCTTGCACATTTCAAAGAAATGATGCATTGGTGGTACACATCTCTGTTCTCAAATTAACACCACGATTTTGGTCCCTCACATCCATCGCATAGTGCCAGCCAGTGAGGAAGTTCTGCAAAGCAGCACCTGGAGTCGCAGGGGTCTGGGTCGGGGGTGCCCAATTTAGATCAATTTGGTTGATACTGAAGAGGAAAAATCACCACTTCATCTGTGGTTTCTTGAGCTCATCATGCTCATCTTTACCCGTCCTTAAATGGAGGTGTCCATCGTCATGGTACCCCCAGAGCATCCAAAATTCGAACCCCCCAAAAGGACGGTGAAAATCCTCGGGTTGGATCCTCCCTTTTTCTGGCTCTGAGCTATCGTAACTAGTCCTCTCAGTGTGTACATTTCCGCAGGCAAATCCATTTCTATTGCCAATAAGTGTCTTGAAAACGAAGACTTAGACATTCAGCAGCTCAAAAAAGTACTCATCGAAATATCCAAATTACCAAAACTTTGATCGCTGTCAGCCGCTATCATGTATCAGCAGTTTCCCTACTAGAAACAGATGAAACATGCATGTTTCCAACGTTTGCCCTCTCTGAGCTCCCCAACTTTCCTCCGTCTGCCATGCCAACTGTCGCCGCTCGGCCTCTTGTACGCGCTGAAGCGCAGTCCTGCCAGCAGGACAAGCCAACAAAAGGTACCACGTGACGCAACTGGCGATATTCGGCTTAGGGATGAATCATTAGTCGCATGTTAACCATTAAAAATGAAGGCTTAACACGCTTTAACCATCCTGATATGGAGAGATGAATAAAGCCAATGAAAAATTTAAACACCCCCCATTGACCCATTGACCTGGAGTCACGGTACTTGGGGTCCACTACCGAGGCACTAGGAGCCAAGAGGTGTTGAACGAAAGTAACCAAGAACGCATCATGTTTCGCAACCATCCCCATTTTTTCATGTCCCATAAACATAGAACAAGACAGGGCGGTTCAGAACTTCTCAAGTGACAAACCACAGAATGGCCTTTCGGCTTCCTCACCAGCTCGACGAGCCGCAGCAGCCTGGTATCCATGTTTGGACAAACCCATTGTTGGTGAATAGAGTGTCAGTTTTTATCCCCTAAAGCCACATAAATTTTGCCAAAATCGCTGTTTAGTTTTGATGTCCAATAAATTGATGGAATCATTTTATGGAACCCAAATTGGTCATCACTATTCCGCATCAAAATTACCATAAGTTAGGGGTAGCCTCCATTCTTGGACAAGTTCATTTTTGGGGACGTGTTTCATTTTTCTCCGAACAAAGTGACAGTTCATTGGATTTACATCTTTGCAAATTCAATTCAAATGAAAAAATACATTTATATAAATACAAATAGGACCCTGATTGAACTTGCGACAGGTCATATCAATCACACTTCTTGAAGTTCCTAAAGTTTCCGCAAACGGGTCCAGGAATCACACCTCGTCAGCGCGACCACGGGAGATACGCCCAGCAAAGACCTTCGGGCTAGCGTTCATGGGTGCATAAGACATGGTCCAACCGAGGCAACCCAAACACGTGTTCTCGAAAAGAACAGAAACATGTGCGCAAGTGATGACCAAAACCTGCAAAACCACTCCCAAACCCTATGGACAAAATTGCGTTCCGCCTCCAACTCCCTTTGCCAATCCCAGTTGCCTCAGCACATACGAACATCAAAAATCGCGATTTTGACTTGGTCCAAAAGATTCAACACATCAATCAAAACGATGTGCCTGGAAAACAGGAAGTGCAATCAAACAACTGCGTCCATTACCAAGCGCCCCGCACACGCTTCCAGTCCCAAGGCTAGATGCCTTGCAGCACAAAAGTGTTTGCGAAGAAAAAAAACACCCCAATAACAACTATTGGCCACCTCCATGAGCAAGATCCTCTGGGGTCAGGCCATTTGAAGCATGGCGAATGCAGGTGCTTGCCGTTCCGGTCAGCAGCAAGGCAGCAAGTCGTGGTCACTGAGTTAAATGGGGTTGCACCTGCTTGCAAAAATTATTTCAACAACAAAGTTGAAAAGACCTCCAACATTGTATGGAAAATAATTCCGTGATCTGGTTGATTTTGGATTCACGTGTGCTCTTCAGTGCTTCGTACTGTGCCTTCTCAGCTGTTCTGATTTGCAAGATCGGGGCTGAGTAAGCGCTGCACACCCAAGCGCGCAACATGCACCGGGTCAATTTCCTCATCGGTCCTATATCCACCTTATGGCCCTTATGGACCAACCCTAAAAGCATCAAGTCAAAAACATTATGATGCATCCAGGAAGCCATTGGGCGTGGCTTGAGCGCTGGTTCCAACATAGGTCTGTTGACCACATTTATCGTTTAAGAGAACAAGTTTGGATTTGATGCTAAGTTGCATCAACGCGCTATCTGGTGGCAATATTCGTTGGGTCGAAGCATGCCCTAGATAGTTCCACTTGGAAAGTTCTACCAAAACACGGTCAAGTTGGCACCTCCAATCGCTACAGGTTGACCTTCCATAACACATGTTTGGGCCCCTAAAATGAATAGAATAGATCCAGTGCTCAACCAACGTCTAAGTAAAATCTCTATCCCAACAAACTAAACGGGGCCCCTCCAATCATAAACACCTGGAATAGTTTTTCGTTTGCCATGGTATTTAAAGCATTACCAATAGTACCGCACAAGGCGGTGGCGGAAGTTTCAGAATAGGAAACCTATAGGAGACGTTCGTTGTTGTGAATCACGGATGGCAGAGCGAATCCACTGATTGACCGAAAGGTGGTTGGAGTTGTGT
>Ga0126342_10011644_pt1 | contig 15699 bp, 16 predicted proteins | sample Cyp1metagenome_FD_92528 | JGI IMG/M metagenome (GOLD analysis project Ga0126342, IMG submission 92528) | Coral microbial communities from Lord Howe Island, Old Settlement Bay, Australia - Cyphastrea 1 metagenome | ecosystem: Host-associated > Invertebrates > Cnidaria > Coral ...
GAGGATGTGAAGATGAGCAGATGTGAAGATGAGAGGATGTGAAGATGAGATGTGAAGATGAGAAGATGTTTTACAGACCCCCACTATTGGAAGAACCCTGCGCTCAGACGCTCTCGGGAACTATTCCCCAAATAGAAAAAATCCAATCTTAGTCATGAACTTTAGGATCGAAGCAATGTTGACCATCGGTTTGTGACCAGAAATTTGAACCATAGCGTGGATGACTGCGCAGCGAGCTGTTGGGAGTCACTGATGATGCTAAACCCATGAATGACCAGCAATCTATGTTCAAAAAAAAAAATCATAAATTCTTGGGTAGTCATCTAAAATCCAGGTGATTTCTTGATTTTACCACAGCATTTCTGGATTTCCTCCACTTTTCACCGTGTTTTCACGGTGCCATCGTGCCATCGTGCCATCGTGCCACCGGGCACTGGGACCCGGACCACTTCGTAATTGCTTGGCCTGGATCCACTATACAGATGGGAATTCATGGTGGCGAATTTCGGGTCTGGGATATATGTGGGATACGATATATATATATGTATATCGTTATATGTATATATATATGTATATCGTTATATGTATATATATATGTATATCGTTATATGTATATATATATATATATGTATATCGTTATATGTATATATATATATCTTTATGTATATATATATGTATATACATATATATATATACTTATATAATGGAAATTTCAAAACAATTTGGATGTCGATATTTGATTGACATGAAAATGCTCTCAAGTCAGGGGGGATCCCCAAGTCATCATGGTCGTTTCAATACTAGTCGGCATGGTCCAATGACCAATGAGTTCACTTGTTGAAAAAGGGGTAGCCCTATGACTTAGGAAACCTCCCCATATATCCCAAAGAATTGGAAGTTTAGTTTAAATCCACCAAATCATATAGTATAGGGTCCCCATTGTTCTTGTCATTGGTCCACTGGTCCGTTTGTGCCAAAGATCGAAGTCAGCAAGGACTTCCTGCCCTGGTGAAAATGGTACCTCGCTTCATGAAACCAATTTGTCCTGGGTTAAACTTACCGTTGATAAATTGCCTTGTTGGTGAACCCCCAATCCAACTCAGCCGGGGGTGCACTCCAAACAACTGGAGGTTTCAAAAAGGGTATCCCAAAATCATCCAAGTCGGACCATGACGACCTGGTGAAACCATTGGTTTTTATGGTGCTTTCCCCGTTTGAAGAAACCTCCAACTGATGTCGTTTGGAACTCCTAAGGTTCATGATTCAATAGGCTTCAGGGCCAATTGTCATGATTGTTGAACTGCAAACAAACAAAAACAACAATTTCTTGGGATGATTTCCCTTACTTCGTGAGGTTGCTAGAATCTATTCAGATTGCATCATCTATTCATATCATCAATAAACGATCACACATGTGCATAGAGCATTTCCAGGTACACACACACATATATATATATATATTGGACATACCTAGCATAATGATTTCCTTGATTTCTCTTGCCACATCCAGCATGTCCATATGTGTGTTCCATAGTTTTTTGAGTTTTCCATGAGGTCATCCATATTCATAGCTGAAGATTCCCACATCCCCCACGATGCCATGGATTATCCCAACGATATCACGATTGGTTTATTCCATCCCATTTTAAGAATGGTTAGAATCAGACAGCTCGCCAGTAAACTAGCGTAGCTATGGAACATGTTTCATATATGTATATATGTATGTATGTATGTATGTATGTATGTATATATGCATGTATGTATGTATGTATGTATGTGTATATATATGTATATATATGTATATATATACATGTATATATATACACATACATATGTGTATGTATACACACATGATTTATTTATCTTTCATTTTAATGGCGATCTTCCAGTTCGCAGACTGTGACGGACTTGTAATTTTCAGGGTCCAACTGTTAATTTACCAGGGGGTAATTTTATTGGGATAATCATGAAACCACCAAAATCACGCCCATTTTGGTGCCTTAAAAGTCACCCGTTTACACCTGTCCGGCCTGGGGGGTGGCCTCTGCGGTGGAAAGCTGGGCATCACTGACTGATTGTCCACCCAAGACATGGGACTCGATGGCCTCACCCGGGAAAAAAAAGGAGACCCGGGGGAGACCTGGGAGATCATATCCAGTGAATTATTAGGATAATCTAATCCAGTGAATTATTATGGATAATATCGTGCTTAATTATGGATCATCCACTGGTTGGTATAATATAATAGTTAGTATAATATATGGATAATTATGGATCATATATTATATGGTGTTACCGTGTTACCCTCTGGTAATGGCTAACAGTTTGCGAACTGGAAAATGGCCCATAGAAATAATGGATTTAGCCATTGAAAACATGGTGGATCTTCCCATAGTTATGTGAATGTTTACCAGAGGGTATTCATATCAAGTCCTATTAGTATTAGTAATATTGAATTATTCATGTAACATTCATAATTATTCATTTCATTCCATTGATAATGTTCCAGAATTAGTGAATATTCATGTGATGATATCTATTCATAACTAAGATTGGTAAGAACCATATTATCAATGGGGATACATGGATTTATGGGGAATGGATATAAACTACTCATAGGATTATTCATTCTTAAAACCCAATCATTATTACTATCAATGTGAAAAATCACTTAATTACCACTCATTAAACAACCATGGAGGATTCTAGCTGGGAAAACCATCGAACATCCATGATGGTTTTGTTCAATTGCCATGTTTGATTACAGCAGGGTATAACATAAAATATCATAAAATCACTGTCACACGCTTTATTGTCATAAATGATTCCGGTATATTCCGATTATGATCATAAGTATTGAGATATGGGGAAGTTTCGCCATCAAATTCTTGGATGGGTTTTCTCATCCCCAAGACCCATCACCGCCACTTAAGCCGTCAGTTAAAGCACCATTAAATCACATAGGATGGTGCCCCCCAGTTTGAAGTTGGTCTATAAACCCCATCAACAGTTCTACGTACCATAAACCATAGAATTCATCCACTGACATTTTCGGCAACTGAACGCACGCAACTGTATCGAACGGGGGGCCCGAAACATCCCGCCTGGCAAATGGACGTGCACTTGGCCTTGGATCCCCAGGAAATTTGGAGCTTCCACCATGACTTAGGACACCTCCATGACTGGAAAAACCGGTGTTTTTTTTGGTAAATACCCTCTGGTAAACATTCACATAACTATGGAAAGATCCACCATGTTATCAATGGCTAAATCCACTATTTCTATGGGCCATTTTAAATAACTGATGTAGCTGGGGAATTTTTGATAGGTATCATCTTGTAGGGGTGTGCTGCAATGTGAATACATCCCCGGCGGTGTAAACGATCATGACATGACACTTTCTGCAGAGTTCCAACTATACTTCAAAACAAGCAGGAACGATAGGAATGTAACCGCTATCCATTTTCTTTTTGGGACTCCAAAAAGAACAGGTCCAGTAGGAAGGCAGCGTTACTTGGGTTGTTATGGTTGTTTATTTGGGGATGGCATGAAATGATAAAGGCCTAGGCTATATCCCATGACTGGTCTATGATTGTGTACAAAATTGCCAGTAACCATTGGGCCAAGCCTACTTACCGGCAGAGTACAACCAGCAAAGTGTGCTTGGAACCAGAAAATGAGATACGCCTACAAATCCCATTTTTTTAAGCGCTAAAATTTCCCATTGTTCTTTAGGATACTAACAATTTTCCACGCCCCAACTCGATGTCTTATCATGACATTCCAGGTTGCAATAAAACTATTAATGTTTGGGGTAAATCCATCTTCTCCACATGCCAAACCAGCACAAAACTTCAGGGCGAACGAATTGAAACTTGATTCCTCTTAGTGTAAGCTGAACGCACGAAAATCAATAATGAGGTAAACCCAATGAACATATTATAAGATAATACTAGGATACTTATGATATATTATGAAGTAAAATATAAGATACCAATTGATTCATCAAGTACATTTTGAGAAAACATGGCCCGATTTTGTGATAATAGCTATAATATTGGATACTTATGAGCAAAAAACAAGGGATACTTGTGATGAAACCATCCTCAATTAGGGTTCATGTGATTTTTTGTGGCTATCCAGGAAAACAGCATATTTGTGCATCATAGTCACTTGGGAGACGTCATCAAAGACGTGGATAGTGCTGGTGCTTCAGTTAAGCGGACCCCAGTGCTCCTGGCCGCAGAGCGCTATTTTTTTTTTTTAAAGCCGGAATTGGAGTATGGCCATTGAATTTACAAGGAAAACCCATGGAAAAAAAACCATCAGTCAGAATGCCAAGAACAATCCAATCTTTTTATGATTTATCACACATTGTTGCGATAAAATTCTTCAACGATTTCAATGGCTATGTGGGTGTGCCTGAACATGGGGAAAAAAACATGTGGCATTTTCAGCTTCCGCACCCATATCATCCAATCATATCTTATCGTAACAACTCCATTGTTGAATCATTATAAATATTGCATTTCTACGTATCCATAGTACCATATCTGGTTGGTGGTTTGAACCCCTCTGAAAAATATGCTCGTCAGTTGGGATGATGACATTCCCAATATAGGGAAAGTCATAAAATTCCATGGTTCCAAAGCACCAACCAGTGATTATTAACCATTAACCATCACTAACCACTATTATTGGTGTATAATCTTTTTTTTACCATCATTAACCACTATTATTAACCATCATTAACCAGTTATGTGTCTGAATGTGGGGTTTTTCATCCCAGTCAACCGGCCATTCAAATTACACAATCGCTAAATCACGTGAGGTTTTCAACCAGTTCCGGAGCTTCATCTGGAAATTTTCAGACCCCAAAACATCAGAGAATTGGTAGTATTCCATGTTATTTTCACTATATTTGTTGCTTAAAAATCACGAAACCAAGCCTATATATATATATACCCTGAAGTAACGTTTTCCCATAAAAAATATGGGACAAACTCTGTCAACGTATCATACATCATCCACATACCCTATGGTAACTTAAAATAACCATGGAAAATCAGCATTATTAAGAGGTACATCAAAATCATCATGTTTATCATCGAACTAAATGGGTCATTTTCATAGAAGAAATCCGAATCACCAGTTGGTAACTATTGATAACATCTTGGAATAACCAATAATAGTTACCAATAATAGTTACCAATATATTGATAACATCACCAGTTGTTTTAATCATCACTTTTTTTCACTTGGAATAAAACAGTGGGATTTTTCCATATTTTTCCCATCTACCTACTGATCATTGGAATTTCCCAGCCGCGCAACGTCGGCACCACACCTTGTCGCCGATTCCGAGGGCTCCATGGACTCCATGGTCAAGAAATGCTCGATGGGAGTGCGACAGGCAGGCATCAGGTCCTGGTGTTTTGTTTGACAAAGAACAGGGATTTCATGGTGATGAATTTATCTCATTATTTTTTCAAAATCACGGTCAAATTCTGTAACAATTCACAAAGCATGTTGGGAATGACATATTTGTGATTATTTTCTTTGTGATTATTTTCTTCCCGCTATATTTCTCACGAATGATTGATTTTAAACTATAGTTAGTAATACTTCAATGAATTTTGGGGATAACTTAACATAATAATAGAAAATATTAAGGAACACAATATTAATGGAAAATATTAAGGAAAACAATATCATATCAAAACATATCAATATCATTGAGCATATTAACGAAAACGTGATTCGTAATGAATTTGGGGATAATATCAACATATCAATATCAATATTAATGAGGGAAACCATCAGTGGTATTATCAAAATGTTGATATTGATATCGATAATTAACCATGATATTAATAGTTTAATTGGAAATCCACGATATGTTAATATTGATAAATGTTTGTATCATATTGAGTATTAAATTTAACCATGATATAAACCATGGATTGGTTTTAAGGGGAAATTTGCAGGAAACCATACTTTTCCCCATGAAAAATCGGGCTTTCCTGTAATTTTTCCCTTAAACCAATCCATTGATATAAACATTGATATAAACCATAGATATTGATTAAAAAACCATGATATGAACCATAGATATTGATTATTAACCATTGATATTGATAATACCATGTTAATAAACATTTATATATATATATATACACATATCAAACATATCAATAGTGGAACGAAACCCATGGAGATGTCCCGATTTCCCGAAACCTCGAGCTGAAGGAGTTCACTCAGCCGTACCCACGCGTGATACCTCAAAAACAAATCACCGAGGCGAAGACCGATGTGGTGGAAACAATGACAAACCTGGAGGAAATGTGGTATTCAACTAGCAAACAAGTGCCACATTTGAGAATATTGAGGCATTTTGAGTACCAAATCAGTAGGAAATGTGGTATTAAACAGCAAGAATCACGCAATGTTTTTTTTTAGTCAGCAAAATTGAGGTATTCCAACCTAGAAACAAAAGCTCAACCCTTCCAATACTTGACTTGTAATGATCTGTCAACCCTTTGAAAAAGGTTAACCAATGGGATCTTGCGGCGAACTCACCATCTTTCTGACCCAATACACAGCATGAAAGCTATCGTGGGGTTACTCAAATCATCTACTCACATCCACAATACCTATCTGGTTGGTGGTATATTTACCCCTCTGAAAAATATGAAAGTCAGTTGGGAAGGATTATCTCATATATTATGGAAAATAAAAAATCTTCCAAACCACCGTCACCAGAATAAAATCTGGATCATTACCCAATGTTGAATAGTATAATTGTGACCTTGCAATGCTTGGGTTTAAGGGCAAAACTCGACCAGCAATCGCCCCATCGCCAGGGTTTTCCAAACCACCGAATCTTGACCATCATCCCGCAACGGCGATGGTTGGTTTTTCTCAGGGTTCACTTCCAAATATCACATGGTTGGAATTCTCCACAGCCCATTTCTAAGTTCATGATGCTCCCATCATTCCCAAATATCCAACGAACAAACTGAAAATATTTGAGCGATGCTGAGCCGGATCTCCACCATATCTGAGTCGTAGAGAAATAGCCTCTGGTCATAAACATATGATAGTTTTAACTAATTCTGTATAGCAATATACATGTAGTAAATATAGTTATATCATGCTATATATATATGGGCTGGAACATCCTCTATGAATGGAGGTCTCTAGCTGGGAACATCGGAAAGTCGGGGATTTCCAAGTGCCATCTTTGCTAAGCGGGTTTCCAAGTACCCCATATCCCAACTGACTCACCCGATGGTTGATCTTCCCATTGAAACGGGGATTTTCCCATTAGAACCTATGGTTTTAGCGGGGATTTCCAAGTGTTCTGTTTGAATATGCATTTTTTTTTCGGGGTTTCCTATGGTTTCCTAAGTCATAGGGGTGCCATCCAAGTCATTGGACCATGGTGACTGAGGCTCCATACCCATCGCCCGCAGGCTCACCAATCCTGCGGGAGTCGGAGGATTTCATGGGAATCGCGATGGGTGTGGAAGGTTTCCCTTTAAGGGGTCCCTCCAAATCCCAAAAACAGATTTTCGTATTAAAAGCATTGAAGCTATGGTTTTGGGGGAGCCCTATTTTAGGAAACCTCCAGATGGATCCTTATGGGTTTTCAAGTAATGGAATAGCCTGGAGTAAACGTTGGATGTGGACTTGATTTATGGGGAAAACTGTTGGAAAGAGGATCGACAACTGGTAGGTTTTCCGCATCGAACTGTAAACGTTACAGGAGGCTCTACAGAAATCGACGCTGGCAGACGGATCAATGCCTGTTAAAAAAACATTTGCAGGTGAACATCCAGAACTACCAGCTATTTTGCTGTTCACCATACCAGGTTTTGATTCCCATATCTGCAAGGCCCCCAGAGGTGCTACCCAAAATGGCTGATCCCCAGAAAATCCGAGTAATCGTCATATGGTTCAGATATCGCCATGGCTGTCCATTACACTACCATCCTGGTGAAATGCCAAATAATGCCAATTTTTACGATACTGAGCCACGATCTCCATATCATATCCGCATCATGATTGGTATCCCCGTATATGATGGTAATATCCATAATATGATAATATCCCCATATCATATGCCATATCATACCATATTCTTGGAAATATCCCCATCATATCCCACCCTTTTTTATCCCCATAGAAAGATTTCCGCGCACTTCATGACCACCGACCAACGAGCCGTCCGGAGCCCACCATGGATCAGCTCGTGTTGGGAATCCCTGGCTGGATCCAGCATTGAGTTCGTTGATAGAACCTCCATTACCCTCTGGTAATGACTAACAGCTTGCCAAGTTGAAAATTTGGCACCTTTAGTTCGTTGATTTACCTATAAAAGATGGTGATTTTCCAGTTCGCGAACTGTTAGTTTACCAGGCCGGGTATCTCCATTTGTAGAGGATTTTCCATTGCCAAGAACTGGTGAGCAAGGTTCAATCGACAGTGCGCCTGGTGGAATGTACTGAACGGATCACGTCACGGATCTGATGCAACCCTTCCTAATATCAAATACGCTCAAATCGATCACCTAGTATTGGATCTATTCCTTTTTGGGTTCATTGTCGGGGTATTTTCATTGAGGGTGCATCCCAGTAAGTGGGCAATAATCCAAGTCGAAGATCACATCCACAGCCAGAGCCGAGCAGCTTTTCAGGGCCGGTGATTGGAGGTATCTCGTCGATGTGCATGACATATCCTTGGATGTCAACACCCCAATTATTGAGATGCCCATGATGATGAGATACCATTCATAGACATGAGTGACATGAGTCGCCTCACATTCGTTTTTTCCTTATCCAACTCCAAGTTGCTTCGCAACTCACCGCGAAATGCCAAGCATCCGAAGTTGAAGTGTGTACCATCTCCCCACCAGCCGCCTGGCGATTTTCACATTGACCTTGGCGACCTTGGCGATCCCTGAAAATCCCATGATGACATGATGGTCTTCTTGGGCCGAAACCACTTTTTTGGGATGAAAATGTTACACCATCTTTGTTGGTAAACACCTCCCATTTCTCATACCCAATCTTAGACCTGCAACATTTCTATCTGGTTAGCTTCATATATACCCAATCATGGCGAACACATAGTTTTTGTACTCAACTACCCAATCATACCCAATCAGTCGGTCTACCCAAATAACTCTAACTTATAACAAACCCCAAACAGATGGCAACAAGTGCTTCCTGGATGTTGCAGATGATGTTTCTTCCATAGTTTTTCGGTTTCCAACTTTTCAGCCAGCATTTTGAGGTTGCTACAATACTATTTGTGGGATACCCAAAATACAATCCCTCCCAAGCAAAATGGACCTTGCCATGAGTAACCTTACCATGGTCTACCCATGGTTTTTCAATGAGAATTGCTTCAGTTTTTTTCTGGTTTTGAATGGGAAATCAGGATCTATAATCAGAATCGTGTTCCATAAATGGCGAACAAAAACATTAAACAAATCCAGATTTCCCAACAAGAAGTGGGAGCACGTCATTAAACCTCCAGGTTTTCCAAAACCAAATTGGATTTACCAACGGGTAAACGTTGAACGTCACCGTTCTTCAAAACCACCCGCCCGACCTGGAGCTGCTGGAAGATCGATGAGGTCTTCGCACTGCTCTTCGCTGAGACTGATGCCACTCTCCTGCGCAACTTCTGTGGGGAAAACATGGGAACGATTAGCGAATATATTCACATATATCTTCCATATCAATCCATATATATATATATACACATTATCTAATGTAACTTTTATATGTTCATTTGTACATGACTATATAAATCACCCATATATTGTCATATATATATAAATCTATTCATTAAATATCTAGTAATATTGTATCCATATATTTCACCCATTTTGTATTGTAATAAATATCCTGAAGTTATGGGGGATCCCCAATCATCACCATTAGTTCAATAGAAACATAGAATCTAGTGACTTGGATGATTTGGGGTACCCCTGTAACCAAGGATATGGATAATTGATGGAGAATTTAAGTGGTTGTAACTGGATAATTCATGGATGCTTGCTGAAAGGGATCATTAATGAAAATAGTGTTCATGAATGGACAGTCAATGGATACCCTCTGGTAAACTAACATAACTATAGAAATTCAGCATCTTCAATGGGTAAATCAACTATAAATTGCAATTTTCAATAGCAAACTGCTGGTTTACCAAAGGGTGATTCATGGGACATAGTTAATAACTGGTAGACAACACGTTGCTTGATCTGATGGATACTTGATGATTGATGGATCATTGATGGATCATTAATGGCTGTCCTGGGAATAATATTGGAATAATTCATGGGATTAACATGTGATTATTGGATATTAAATGATAGTCATGGGTATTTCCGAAGATGGGGGGGCACCCTGATTTCAATACTAAAATAAGTTGGGATGATTTGGGGTTTCTGTATTTCAATTAACACCCGTGTTGGTGTACTGATGAGCTTGGCTGAAAAATCCACCAGAAATAGGTCAATGGCCATGACTCAGGAACCGATTCATTGGAGACGATTGGAGGCACCTATCATATATAAAGCCTATATTTCAAGCCAAAATTTCAGGGAATATCCATCCAGAATTCAGCCTGAAAAATGCTACGTTGACGTACCTCGATGTCTTGGATCCTGGGATATCCACCGGATGATTTTCCCAACCTCGCTGGTTGGAGGTTGAGCCCTCCGAAAAATCATGGAGTTCGTCAATGGGGTTGGGATGACATCCCAATGATGAAATGGAAAATTCCAAAGTCATGTTTGAAACCAGCAACCAGTGATTATTAACCATTAACCATCATTAGCCACTATTATTGGTATATAATCCCATTAAAAAGATGTTTATCCCATTATAATAACCAGTTATAAGTGGTTAATGTACCACCAGATAGATATTGGGAATTTTCCAGCTGGTGACATCGGTTTTTGTGACTTCCACAGGTCTGTGACTTTTGTGACACAAAGTCAGCGGTTTGGAACACATCTTCCCATGTTTTGAAGGTGAAAAGCAAAGCCTTAAACCAAAACTTCAGTTACTGATGATGATTAAATCTCTATCAAACCATTACGGTACTTCAACCATCAACCATGACTAATGATGTTTCAATCTCCATTTAACCCTGAACAAAAACATCAAGCTGCGCCAGGGTTTGCAAAGAAACTGCCCAAAAATCAAACTGTTCGCTGGTTGGAATTCGCACATATTCCAATTTTTATGGCAAAACTTGAAATACCTCCAGCACCCATGCAGTCAGTTTCCTTAGAATTGGCATGCTGTATGCTTAATTGATATAATTTCCATTGTTGGTTTGCTAAAGTCTCAAATTTTTGATGCTTATTTCTTATTGATCCTCATTGTTCGTTGGCTAACCCCCCCAAACATTTGGTTGCCCAAGCGGGTAAACGTTTACAATCCGATGTGGACAACAACCATGGTTCCCAGTTGGTCTCCATGATCTACAAATTACAAATAGTGGATCTTCCACATTTTTCGATGTTAAATCTCATCCCTAATATTCAACACTCCATGGTCCCAAGAAGCATAAATCCATATCAATTCCATAAATCATGATTTCCTGGGCGTGTTTCGTATTACACTTGGTTTCCACCCACAAAGGTCCGGACCCACCATGGTCCACCATTTATTCGAGGCGAAACCAAGGCGAAACCCATCGGTAACGGATGCTCCTCACGCAGCTCACGGGCGGCCGTAGCCTTGGCGCCCAGCTTCAAATTCTTCCCATCCTCGCCGCAGTGGATGCGCTCCACCTCGGCGTAGCTGGTTGCTGGTTTAGCACCCGCAGTGGCCGAAACAAATGAGGGAACAACACCTTGAAAAATGGAAAATCATGGAAAACCGATGGTGGATTTGGCTAAATTCGATATTTTTGATACTACAATCATTCGAAACCAGGATTTCACTCATATCAATGGACAATTCCTGATCCCTTTTGGGTTGATGGATGTAGTGAATTCACCATGAAAATTCTTGGATTCATCATGGCTTTATCAACCACTGGCGGCCCATTTGAGGGTTCCCTGCGCAGCGACCAAAAACGTTGATTTTGACAGGGTTGGATTGGGGTAACATACCTTACAGGGGAACCTGTATGGACAACTTATGGGCTTATTGCGGTAGTTCTCACGTAATTCTCAACATCATCGACACGCTACTAGATGTGGCTACGAGAGAGGGTTTTGAAATACCTCTGGTCACATGTGGCGCTTGCAACGTCCGAAGAATCTGGTAGGACGACAGCTAAGATGATGGGCTCAGGGCTCAACTGAGCCATTCAATATACCTCTATCCCATCTCATGAAATACTGGGGGCTCAAACGCTTTCACATTCAGAATTGGGTCAGCTCATAATCCCCAAGAACCAGGTAGGAACGCAACCCCAACCATGGCAGCACTGAAATAGTCATCCGTGACTTGGGGGATTTTTTGGGGTACCCCAAAATCATAGGAAAACTCTATACACATACAGGATGGGGCCCCCCAATTATAAGTTGGTTTATAAACCATTATAATCCCCATTAAATATAGTTATATCTACCATAAACCATTATTAAGCCACTTATAAACCAACTGAACTATCTTGGGGGCCCCATCCTGTACAATTATATCCCTATTCTATCCTATGAAATCCATCCAAATCAGCATTTTTCAGAGGCGTCTTGAGACAGCACGCAATGCCACCAGGTGCAGCTATCTTGTGTGATTCGGAGACCTGTCCAGGGATGTTTCGCTGAGTCTTGGTGATTAATGGTGAATTCATTGTGATTAATGGGGAATTCGTGGGATTTCATGGAATTTCATGGAATTCTAATTGTGATTTTAACGTAAAGGGTAAAAACAACATGATGAACTATAGTTATAATTATCACCAAAGAGATAGACAAGTAAATCCCTACTGAACGTGTGATACTTGACTTTTCCCATCTTTTTTGGGATCACTATTCATATTAAAGCTCTATCATCTAACATATTCCCGTCCAAACCGAACGACGGTCAACGGTGCATCGATGCATCTCGGCGGTCCCGTCGTCAGATCGTTCATGTTGCACTAAAAAACAGAACCATAGAATTCCATCAAATTCCATTCAAGTGGTCTATAAAATAGGGATCTAATAGGGATTAATGGTGATCAAATATGAAATCCATAAAATCCTATTAGATCTCATTATATCACCATTAATCCCTATGAATCACCATAATTGGAGCCAATAACAGCTACCGTCTCCAACAAAGTGATGTTTTAATTGTACCAGAACTGGGACAATGTAAAAAAAATGACCCTCCAAACGGATTCCAAATGGGTGTGTCGGAAAATAGGTATATCCACCATTTTAGCCATTTAACAGGTTTAAAATGATCATTTTCACCAGTGGCTTTAGGGGTACACTACTTTCAGACAAACCCACATGGTTTAATTGGATATCGGCTTTACCTCATTGTATCCCGTTAAAACAAAATTTAAAGCCACATAGCATACAGCCGCCGGCCCAAACTGGCGCACTGCCAGAGTCCGAGTGTGGATGTAACTGGCCATTGGACTAATCTTGAAATCTTGGATTTGATGGTGGTTAATGGGGATTAATGGTGATATACTGAGATTTAATAGGATTTTATGGGCCCTAAATGGAATTTGATGGAATTCTATGATGATTAATGGGGATTTACCAGGATTTAATCAACAAACATGGGGCTATTCATACGAATTACCCTCTGATAAAATAGATTGATTAGTTTCCATGGCTATGTGAGTTTCCTGGAGGGTATCTCAAAAATAAATAAGACTGGGGTACCCCGTTTCAGCCACTGGTTCACCATCAAACCAGATCAAGACACGCCCACTTTGTTCAAGTGCTGGCCATGAGATGGGTGATGAATCCCATAGGTTCTTGGGGGTGTTTCATAATACGAGGCTCTTTAGATCTCTTTAGGGATTATTGCCTCACATGAAAAACCAACTCCATGAAACTTCACCTAGAAAGAAATATCCAAAATAAACTACAGAATGGCCCCCACAAGAGGCCCCCAAGATAGCGTTCAGTAGAGATATAAGTGGCTGAATTCTATGGTTTATGGTAGATATAGCTATAGATAACTAAAATTTTTCATGGGCTTTAAAAACCAACACTCACACCACTGCGGGGCACCATCCTGTACGCCATCTCCATCTTCCGGGACCAACGCCAGCCTGTTTGCTCCTCCGATGGACCAACAATCGATATTCATCTCCTTGCCGCTGCTGGCCCAAAGAATGAATGTAACCGCCACAAAAAAAACAAGGCCAATGTTACCACTATTCTACTAAGAACTTCTACTTTTCTTATTTTTTCGAGGTTGGCATGCTTTAAACACTGGAAACTCACACAATTCTCCCACTTAAAAAACACATTCTTCGAAAAGAACACCTTCTTCAAAACCCTTCTTCACCATCCAAAACAAACCGTCACACCACCATCTGAGAAAGTCATGGCCCGAAAGCGTCGTCTCCGTCGTGGGAGAAGACATACATACCACATGATCCGACCTCAGCGGGGGAGATTCCCTATGTGATGAAAATTGGGAAACCAGCCACTGGTTGGTGGTTGACCTACCCCTCTGAAAAATTGAGTTCAGTTGGGATGATAACATTTCCAATATATGGGAAAATAAAATTCATGTTCCAAACCAACCAGAATTAGTCAGGCCATCTGACAGGTAAAATGCTACTGTATCGCCCCAAGTAAACACCTCAGAGGTTTTTATACAAATCCGGGCTTGACATTGCACATTCTAGTGGGGATTTCACCAACATTCGCCGGAGTTGTTATTATCAAAAAGTGGGGATATAATTGACAACTAATCCTTGATGGATGCTTGGGTTCTACCACCCTTTACGGGAAATACTGAGGAGTATTGCCATGACATGGACATTCCCATCAAAAAATCCAGTGCTTTTGAGAGTTTCTTGCCGGTTTTTGAGATCACCTGGTTTGACATGGACAGACCCAGCACGTTGCAAAGCCACATATTTTGACTTCTTGTTCTTCCCCATGGCAATGTCAACGCCGCGGCTGGAACGTTGTTCTGCAAACGCTGCAGCGATTTTTGCTGTGGCGGCTGGGGAGAATGAGCACAAGATGGAGCATGCCATGATGTTCCATCATATTGAATCATATGAGCCACTGATACTATTTGCCTTTACAGGCATGATCCCTATCTCAGGATTTCGAATAATTTACATTCGAACCATTGGAATCATAAAACCAACAGATCATCAGATCACCTTTCACCAGGTTTGGACAGTCCTGGTGTAGTGAAACCTGCCAGCTGTGATTCTCTGTGAAACTGTGAGCCAAATCCGGGACAGCGGAATGACCTTAAGGCAGGTCTTCATAGCTCAAGTGGTATGGCAATCCCGGGACCTATTCAAAAAGCTGGTATCATGGCCTGTGGCCTGTGATCCCTCGATACTTCAGCAACCCGGTCCTTTTTGAAACTTCAGCATGGACATCTCATCACATTCACTCCTGTCAGGAAGTTTGATGCCAAACGTAAAATCACTGCTTCTCGAACCAAATGTAAAACTCGAACCTGAGACTTCAGCAAGTAGTTCTTGAACCATGCTTCAGGAAGATTGACATTGTCCATTGTTTGGAAA
>Ga0126342_10011645_pt1 | contig 15698 bp, 15 predicted proteins | sample Cyp1metagenome_FD_92528 | JGI IMG/M metagenome (GOLD analysis project Ga0126342, IMG submission 92528) | Coral microbial communities from Lord Howe Island, Old Settlement Bay, Australia - Cyphastrea 1 metagenome | ecosystem: Host-associated > Invertebrates > Cnidaria > Coral ...
AGATAGATAAGATAGATAAGATAGATAAGATAGATAAGATAGATAGATAGATAGATAGATAGATAGATAGATAGATAGATAGATAGATAGATAGATAGATAGATAGATAGATAGATAAATAGATAGATAGATAGATAGATAGATAGATAAATAGATAAATAGATAGATAGATAGATAGATAGATAGATAGATTAGATAGATAGATAGATAGATAGATAGATAGATAGATAGATAGATAGATCGATCGATCGATAGATAGATAAGATAGATACAGATAAAGATAAAGATACGATAAGGATAAGGATAAGGATAAGATAAGACACTGTAAGATAAGATAGATACAGGATAGATAGATAGATTATGATAAAATTAATTAAGATCAGATAAAATAAAGTAAACATAATCATTAAACAAAACTAAGATAGCTTAGATTAGATTATATAGATAGATTCGATCGATAGATAGGTATAGATAATTGGATATTGTACAAAATGCATTATCGGGATTGCATCATCATAACACGGGGACACAAACACACACACAGACAGACACGCACACACACACACACGCACATTTCTATAAGTGCTATTATATGCAACAGTTTCTTTTAATATTAAGCGCCACATTGACCATTTCAACAGTGAACAGTATGTCGCAGTATGCCACCATTGTTTGGTTGTTGCCCGAGCCCTGGCCACCGCTGTCCTTGGCTTCATTGACCATCGCCATGTCGAAGCAGTTTTGGGTGCGAGATATCACCATGAAGGCTTGCTCCAGTGCATCGATGTCGGCAACCTTGTCCCTGGAAGTTCCGTTCAACCTGAGGGATCGAGTGAAGAGATGTGAAGAGTGGTTCAGGCAAGAAACATTTCAGGACGGTTTAACCATGTTAAACCATACTAACCCATAGTTACCCAAATCTAATGATTAGGGGGAACCCCAATTTTGGAAAATTTCAAGAAGTGTCCAATTAGCCGGAAAAAATGGGACCTGATGAACAAAACTGGGAACATATGCTTAGTTGCAGCAACTCTTGCATTGCAACTGGTATACACGGTATATGGGCGACCCCACCCCCACCCCAAACAAACACCATGCCATGCCCATCAACATGCCGGCAATCACCTGTAAGGTGAAAACATCCAACAGAAAATCAAGCCCATCAATGGCATTACCCTGTGACAATCGAACAGGAGCCTCCTCTTCCTGCATGATCTATACAGATGTAGTACAGATTTAAACTGTGCAAATACCAGCCCTTTCTTCAGACAATGCTTGATGATTATCATCTCAAAGATCATGTTTTTTCCCACGGGCCCTCATCTGCGAGCAAATCACAGATCCCCGTAGAACAGCAACCATTCCTCCATTCCCAGCAGTTCCGCCGGTAAATCCTCAGTCACCTTCCCAGCTTGCTCTCAGAGGTGGAGCAGAGAATTCAACAACTGTGGACCCATCAACCTGTTGTTGAAACTTACCCTCCAAGTAACGTGGCAATGGGAAATGCATGGACATTCCATGGGAAATTCATTTACAAATGGTATTGGCATGTTTGATTACACACAAACATGTAAGTAATCATATTCACTGTTGTCACTGGAACCATTTTTTGTTGCTTTGGGTCTTCATTTGTGTGTTAGTTACAGCTAGCTAGGCTAGGTCTTGTTGTTTCTTGGATGCCTTTCTTCCTGTTCAACTTTCCAATATTGTTACACCAAAATTCTATTCTAATTTTGCCAATTGTCCAAGTTTTTGGCTACAGTAAATGTCAAATTGTGTCAGATATGTTGTCCTTGTAAAGAAACAAAGCCATATCCAAATAGCAAAATCCGTTGACATTCCGAAACATTAGAACCCCGATCATAAACCCACTAAATCCATTCTTTGACATAAAGTACAGTAAAACATGGTAAAACCAACATATTATCACAGGGGATTGGTTCTCTCTATATCCAAGATCTATCCTCATTGCATCCATTCCATTCTAATTATTATACCACCCTTCTGGCCGGTTAAATCGCAATGTTTGACGGTCAAATCCAATGATTGGTGTTGCTCAAATCAGCAGAAATCACCATGATTTCCTCCTCAACCAAAAAAAAAACACACACCATAAAATCAGCATAAGATCATATAAGATCACCATAAAATCCATAAATCTCCCATGGTTTCGCCATGGTTTCGCCTCAGGGATCTCCTTCATGTCCTCCATGGGATCCTTGGCCAAGCGCAGCTTCCACAGCTCCAGCAGCTTCTCTTCGTCGAAGGCGGCTGGCAGGGAGCGAAGGCTGCGCCTGGGAAAACATGAGAGGATTCGAGATGAGTTTACATGAGTTTACCCTCTGGTAAGCTAACATAACTATGGAAAATCACCATTTTCAATGGGAAAATCCACTAAAAATTGTCATTTTCAATAGCAATGTTAAATTACCAGAGTTTAAGTTTAGATGATTATCCATGATTTCAGATGGCATCGATAATCATGACAATTTGACATGATGTCAGTGAGATTGAGTTTTGAATGATGAGATATTCACTGAGGTTTGAACAATTATTCAAGTTTTGGGCGGCATCTTCAGGCACCCATACTTCACTCCATTTCCCCAAGCCTGGGGGAAACAATCCAACCCCCAAAAACCGAGGATCTGCAGGGCCAGCTTGTCAAGCAACCTCTCCAACCTGTGCCCGCCACAAAAGTGCAGTCTAGTGGCTACTTGCCCTGCAGGAACCGAGTGGAAATCCCCAATTGCACGTGTTTTTTTCGCAACAATAGCTCCTAATTTGAAAACGAACTTCCCTATAAGCCATGATATCTGGATAAATGACAAGGATTGACAAGTTCTGTCATTTTGGGATGTTTATCCCAACGCGAGCACTATCATTCCAGTTATGGATCTTCATCTCATGAAATCCATGCAATCCCCATGCAATATTCCCAGCTGCAACATCCAGCCTTTTAGATCATTTTCCCAACTAGAAACCTCCATTGATAGGTGGATTTTCCAGCTAGCCATGTTTGATTACCAACGATCATAGATAACGGGTATTACGGTATAGATCCAAAAAAAATGCTATTTCTGGGTTATATACCCATTAAATATGATTTTTATATCCTTTATTTCGGGATGGTTTTCAAGTTTTCCACCACGTTAAACCCTTTCAAGTTTTCCACCACGTTAAACCCCAATCAAACCCCCATGGTCCACTGGGCATGGCTATGGCTGGCTGCATCTGGGCCACTCGAGGTGCTGCATTTCTCGATGAACCTCGGCACGGCGTTGATCCTGGGCGCGTCGCTGCAGCTCTTGCCGTTCCTGCTCCACTTGCCATGCCCTGAGAGCTGCGATGGGCACAAAAGGTGTGATGAATTGTTGTTTGATAATGTTCTTTTTAAATAATAGCAGGACAGATAATAATAACCACTCAGTTATAGTATATTTATATAATTATATATATAACACATATGCGTTGAGTTTCCTAGAAGCGTAGATCAAATTAAATGTCCGTAATATGTACAATTGTGTACACATATAAATTGACATAAATATAGTGGGTCCGAAGTTGCAAGCTCAAAAGCACAGCATTTGCTGGCAATTGAACGTCGCCGCTTTGGTAAAGGAAAATCAACTGGAAGTGGCTCAAGAATTGGCCTTGCATAAATTGTTCATTAGTGTTCATCTTGGGATTTTGGACATGTCTACTTGGTAATTATTCAACTCGCCAGTTTTGGCTCCTTTTTTCAGTTGGTAATTCTTCAACCTTCGTATACCTTCATCTTTCAATAGGGATATCAAAGTTCCAGAAAGAACGAACTTTCATTTTCAACATCCCCGGGATGTTTCGGGGTCATCCATCTTGAGCCAATCTGACAAAAAAAAAACACGATGCCATCAGACCTCTTCTCCTGGCGCAGCTGCTGTTGCAGCTCATCTTGCCTTGGAACGGAACATGGTGCCATTGGACGATTGGATTGGCACATACCCCATCTTCCTACAGGTTCTCCTAAATATCCAGGATGCAACACCACTAAAACCGGGATGCAACACCACTAAAACCGGGATGCAACACCACAAACAACGGCACAAGGAAGGAATTATTGATGTGTTTTTTTTTGAAACTGCGAAACTCATGGCGGCGGCCGCTATGTGAGAAAGGATCATGGCAGCCACCAGCACTGAATAAATGTTTCAAATCACCTGTCAGAGGTTCCCTGTGGACAACGTGCAAACAAATGCATCCTGGGGTCTGAGATTCACACATATTCACACTACATTAGATTTAGTTCGTCAATTTTATCCCCCTATAATCATTGTTGGTTGTATCTCCATTTTCCGAGTTTGTGATGGTCGCATCCTCATTTCTCATATTCAAATTCATTCTTTTCCTAATCCTACATTATAGTTTTAAACCCTATTGTTTGTATTGTTAAACCACCATTTGTTCCAAGCCAAATCAGGTAAAACATGTTAAAACCACAATTTTCTTAGTGAATTCATCATGTTTCATGCTAAAACCACCATGCTTAATCCATATGTTTTGTGGCAAAGCCCCAGGAAAAAGTCGATAAATCCACCATTTATTGCTTGTAAAACAGTAAAACCAGCATTTTCCCAGCACTTTTCTTAGATTTCTTAGGACATTCAGCATTTTTCCCATGGCAAACCATGGCAAAACCCAGCATTTCCGGCAACGTGCAACGCATTGCAACGCCACGCGACAAGGTGGCCCTGAGTGCCTCCCGGCCGCGCTGCCGCTCGGCCTCCAGGCAGCGCATGGCCTGCAGCTCCCGTTGCAGAGCAGAACGGAGCTCCTAACGCAGCCGATTTTTGTTCACCGGTCCTACAGGATGGGGCCGCCAAGATAGCTAAGTTGGTTTATAAGTGGCTGAATTCAATGGTTTATGGTAGATATAACTATAGTTAATGGGGATTTAATCATCAACTATGGGATAACAATGGGATAACAATGGGATTTAAGGAGCCTAGGATCTCACCGATTTTTAAGCTGAAAAAAAGGGGATAATGGGATAACAATGGGATTTAAGGATCTTAAAATGAAGGGATTTAGTCATCAACTTTTTTTCTGGATACATAGAAGATATGTATATATATAAATGGTTGTTAATGCTTCTGAGTGGATTTGCTAAGGGAATTTAATGGATGTTTCCAGGAAAAGTTGGATTTTAATGGTACTTTCATGATTTTCGTCAATGTGTTGTGTTATCGATATGGGATTCACTGGATTTTATACGGCCTCATATGCTACCCCAAGAAGTTCATCACTCAAAAAAACCATCTACAAACAAAGATTTACAATGGGGAGACAAGAGCATCACAGCAATGCAAAACACAATGTGAACGCCTGAACAATGTATTTGTTCATTTCACATCGTTGATCATTCTCTCACTCATTCTCTGAACCATTCTCTCCTCCCACTTTCTCTCACTCATTCTCTGAACCATTCCCCACGAACCCCCAAAAAGGCTCTCCCGATTGGTGAGAGCTCAAACAAATAGAATCGCTACAACTAAAGTTCTTGCCACCAACTTTCCCATCTTCCCATCATTTCCCATCCTGTCGGTTGGCCAAATGTTGCCCCAGTTCTTGCTGCATTTTGTCTTCCTCCGCGCGCTCCTCCTGCTGTTTTCTCTGAGCCTCAATGGCCTTCTCCTCCTGAAGTCGTTCGCGCTCGCGCTTGGGTGGAGCGATGAATTGCAGCGGCTGCCTTGGGGCCAGGGGGAACTTGTTCAGCAGTTCAATGGGGAATATACCCTCCGGTAGTCAAAGATAGCAATGGAAAATCCACTATAAACATCTATAAACGGGGTTTTAAAAAGGAATATCATCGATAAATGTTGGATTTTCAATTGCCACGTTTGCTTACCAGAAGGTAATTCTTGAATGGAACGGAGGTGATCGTATTTGCCGTAAAACTGCTTCAGAAGTTATGAGCCTTGACGAAACCAAAGAGAACAAATAGCCAGATGGTGATGGTTCTGGTGGTGCTGCTTTTGTTGCAGATGTTGCAAATCCATCAAACAAACCATGACATAAGCATGGCTGTTGAGACATAGCCCCCTGCCTGATCACTAAATTCTCCTCATCCTCATCATTATCAAAACACGTACCCTCTGGTAAACTAACATAGCTATTGAAAATCACCATTTTTAATGGGAAAATCAACTATTTCTATGGCCATTTTCAATAACAACCTGTTTGTTTACCAGAGGGTATTTATTATCAAAATTAATCAAATAATATCCATCACAATCTTCAGCAGCAAGTCACGGGTTGAGCATCTTCTCATAGACATCCCTGGCAGATCCCTTCAACGCCGTAGCTCCTACCCCCCAAGCGTGCGCCGTATGCACCGTCACTTTGCCAGGCAGGGTGTCGGCCGTGTCGGCAGCTGGGACGGCTGGCTCCTTGGGGAAGAGTTGGAAGATCTTGTTGCGAGAAGATGTGCCTGGCGCAGGTGGAGGTGAAGCACCTGCAGAAACGGTAAATAACCTTGGTTATCCTTGGTTAATAATGACCCAGCTAATTATAGAAGTGATATCCCCAGTTCATCCCAGGTATCTATGGGTGATTATTCAACAGTGCTGTTTACGAGATGCATTAATAATCTAAGCAGTGCGGTACTGCTAGGATCATCTCTGGATCTTTCGGGACATGAAATATGCCCAGCTACCGCTTCCCAAGTTCCCCAACTGGAGCATTCTTGAAGAAAGTCAAACGGTTCAGAGTCGTACGCACTGAACATTGACAATCTGGGGATATTTGTGACATGGTTTTTGAAGTGGCACTGACCACAGTGGAAGGGTAGCGTCTGAACTTGAAACGTTGACAGTCACCCTTCGCCACCTTAGGATTGCTTACTACAGTACGGTGATGCATTGGAAGCAAGACTTTGCAAAATTGTTCTTCTCAGGGGACCACTTCAAAGGTGTTAAAACTCAAGATATCTGGTTTTCTGAAGCTGGGGAAGCATCACTCCACAGCCCTCCTGACACCATCGGTGTGGCCTGGGCTGTTGCTGCGAAGTTTCCGCAGCTTCTGCTCCCAAAGGGACTTCTCACGTTCAAGCACTTCGATCCTTTGATTCAAGACCTCAAGGCTGATCAAAAGATCAACCAAGGAGCCTGGGATGGTTTGGGGATACCATGGATACCTATGGCCTATGGGCCTATGGCAAACTGACACATCCAATAAAACTGAAGAGGCTTGGGCTGTTGGGCTGGGAGGCTTCGGTACCAGGTCAAGGCCTACAGACCAAAACACCATGCCGAAACATGCCGAAACCAAGCCCAACATCCGGACCTGCAAAGTTAGACTTTCCTATACAAAATGGGCAATTCTCAAGGTCGCACTTGGGGGCATGGCAAATCCATCAAACAACCATGAATTCCTCAGTTCTGGCAATTACACCCAAATTCTTGACAGGTCTTATAGTACTAGTACACTCACGTAGCTATGAATAAACAGGTGGATTTCCATAGCTATGTTGGATTACCCTGGCTATAACCCATTTATATCACCGGGGACATTCCAGAGTTATCCATATATGTCAATTATATTTAATAAGATGTTATGTAGGAGGTGATGGAATATCATTAATGGCTTAGTACGGTGAAATTATCATCAGTTGTATCTAATTTTTTCGTATACCGTATACCATTTATGAGATGTTTCCTTTAATCATATCTCTATTGAATCTCAAAACCATAAATACCATTCAAAACAATCAATGATTAGTAATATGATTATGGTAGACATGTTTCATCCATGTTCAATTCTTATCCCCAAAATTAGGAATATCCTAGTGATATCCTATAGTGATCATATATATCAATGGTTCTGGAGTTACCCTCTGGTAAACTAACATAACCATGGAAAATCACCATGTTTGATGGGAAAATCCACTATTTCTATGGCCATGTTCAATAGCAACCTCTTTGTTTACCAGAGGGTAAATCCACTATCCCCATCCCCCCATGGCCATGCCCCGGCACCTCGGTATGTTGACGCCGCCAGTCCACCTCTGCTCGGATCCACGGCGGCACCGGCGAGCCGCCGCCGTCGTTCCGGAACCGCGGCGGAAGCGGTGCGCAGGCGGGGCAGTGGACCTCCTCCGCCTGGCCGGGATGATCCAGGCTCGGTGGGAAACGGAGGAAATCACCAGAAACATCCAGAAACTACATTCATATATAATTATATATATATATATGTGATATATACAATTATATACATAAATAAATAAATATATATATATATATTGTTTTTGTTCATATAATTTTGAGATAATATAAATAGAAGAAGCGAGCTGGGCGTACTCATTGAGGATATAGTCCAATTCGATCCAATTGGTAACAAAAAATGCTGATCCCACTATTATCATCTATTATCATGCACTATGGACAAGCTCAGAGCATTAGCGAATGGGTGTGTTGATGGCCAGAAATACGGATTCGGATGATCAACAACATTGCCGGCGACAACGGGATGAATGCAAAACATGATCTTTAGAAACCATTCTAGCGTTGGCATGTTCTATTGTGTTCCTCTCCCCGCCACACAACCTCATTCCAAGCATACATGGCATGGTAAGTGTTTCTGGGCCTCATTGGGATACCAATTACTGGTTGTCTAACCAGAAAGAATGGGGACAAACATGAGCCTTTGTGTCCCCGGGCAAACATTGCAAACACCAGTGCTTCGACAAAAGGTCCATCTGACGCGGACTCTATAGATGTGCAGGTTTAATCTGAATTGAGAGATGCCGTCCAACACGCATCTCACAGCCGGCATCAGCCGACCATATCCCAACATATTGAAATTTACTTGCACTTGGGCTTAAAGCCAGTCGAATACCTGCCGTTCGGAGCTGGTTTCTCTCCCCATGTCTAACTATCAGCTAATTGACTTATCCAGTTTTCATTGATCCTTTTGTAATTAACAGCCATCAATATCCGTTCAATTAACCAGCAAACAGTAAACATCAACTAACCATCAATTACCAACAACCATCAATAACCATTAGTTTTTTTCAACTAACCATAAACATCCATTCACCAGCAATGAACCCTTCACCAATCTCTCTCCTTCTTTTCTCGAACAGAAATCAGAGAGATTTGGCCTGTGAGAAGTCCGGCAACGCGCTGACGCAACTCTCATAGATCCCCATCTCCTGCGCGGTGCCGCGCTGCTGTCGCAAGGCTTGCCTTGCGTCAAGGCGATCCATGGCGCTGGCCAACCTGGCCAAAGGTGGATGTAGGGAATATTTCATGTTGGGGGGATATGATTGATATGTATCTATATATATATATATTGATATGATCTTTATTAATTCTATGGTCCCAATTTCTGATATATTTAGTGAAAAACAATACCGACCTGTTATATGGCCTATGGATGTTTATGGTTTATAGAAAGACCCATGCTTTAAGAAACCATGGTTTAATAGGATATTTATGCATATTTCGACCATAGAATGGGGATGTTTGATATTGGGGAGATGGATGGATGGATGGGAGATGATGGGAGTATCTCTTTGTTTATGGCAAATCATTATGTCCGTTATGTATATAGAGATGATAGGAGATAACCCAGCCATGTATTGTATTGACCATACTCAATCTTGAAAGCAAAAACACACACACAATGTAACACACTATGTAACCTTGGGATGTTTCTAAGCACGGGCTGGGCTACTAAAGAAATGAGCACCCGGGCGGATGTTTCAACAGGCAACCGCACACACTAACTTTAAGCTGACACTGAAGGAAAGCACAAACATATCAATATGTTGTTGATCCCGCATTCTTTTCTGGCTGCTAGCTTCAGGGGTGTCCAAGAACTTGGAAAATCCAACAAGAATATAGAGGAAATTAGAGGAATTAGATTAAAACAACATTGAAACCATGGCCGAAATCCATCGAAATCCTGCAGCACATCTGTCACTTTGGTTCCGATTTTTTGATGGTCCTTCAACATCTGACACTTGGGGATGGGTCACCAATAAGTTTCCGTACAAAACTGGGGGGACACATGGGATAGGAATATGACTGACATATTGATTGATGCATCCATAAACATGTTGGGGGCACATCATGGGATAACAACGTCCATATATTAATATATAATATTATATATGCCAGCCAAAAAGGTGAAAAACAGGGTGTTACGAGGATTTCTGCCCAAGTAACTCCTCCAGTTTCTGCCGCAGCGAGGCATTATGCTCCAGCCCCGCTGTGGAGATCTGACTCTCCAAGGTGGACATGGTGCCATCCATCAGCGGCCTAGGGGGCTCCTGCAGCTTGGCTTTTCTGTTTCAACTGGACAGGACCAGAAAATGCAGTGTCCAAGAAATAGAATATAGAAGGCTAGTCAGGCATCGTCTTGAAGGATTTGGATGCAAGAAGCCAGCAGGGTTTTGGGCAACAGTCCCTGATTTCTTCAACTTGCCTGTTGTGGAGACATTGACAGGTTGACAAAAAAAATCACGATCCATAAATGACAATAGGTGAAGGTGTTCAATTCCTACTGTCAACACACAGGTTCAATGACCTTGTGAATTTTGCTCCATACCTGCCATACCTTCTACTAGTTTGGACTCCCTTCAAGGAGTTTGAGCCAAAGCTGCAAACAATTGCAGCTTCTGACCCATCCCAATGCTCTGATTACATCAAAAGTCCCAACCTCCAGACTTGGGAATATTGAATTGCAAAATCATCTTCAACTCGGCTTTTGGATTTGTTTTCTCACCTTTCAGAAACCAAACATCCATTCAGAATATTGGAGGTTTAAAGTAGAGGTAACCCCGGTAACCCCACATCATCACAAGAAATCCCCATCTGGAACCACCATAAAAAAACGGATCCAGCCATTTTCATCCCTGGCCCCCGAGCTAATCTGAGCGGGACGTCATCCCAGTGAACTCGGGGGCATTGCACGTGATCAACACCTGTCCCGGTGAACCACCGAAGAAACCGTGGGCCTTTGGTGACCCAAACATCGATGGTATTGAAGGGAACATCTATGATCTATACAGGAAACACCGGGAAACATTACTTCAATGAAAATAAACAGGTGATTCATGCGCCCAAAGTGAGATAATCAAGTAACAGCATGAAGACTTCGGCCGCAGAATCAAGGATCTGATGTAAACCAAACCACCAGCGATCGGAATGATGTGGAACAATTTATATGGGGCACAGTGATCCCAAATAGAGCAGCAACCAGCCCAGAAACACACAAACTATCAAACTGCTGATCAAACCAGCTAACTTGAGGGGAATTAATGTTGATCCATGTTGCTCCATAAACAATACAGAATGGAGCGAACTGTGCCTGCCATGGATAGGTAGTCCTATGCAGCATACCCGGGGCCCCAGCAGGCTAGTCGAATGCGCAACTTCTGTACATCGCTCTTGGATCCATCAGTCTTTCTGTAAGACCTGACGCGGTGTAAGATGTGGTGCATCAATGTGCATCATGTGAACCCACGATTGGATAGGAATGCGACTGTCTGATGGATATGCATCAAAGGCAAAGTCACTTCAATGATCAAAAGTAATTTCTGGAGCACCTGCTCCACATCAAATTCCTGCTTCAAAGAAACAGCAGCATTGTCTTCCGCATGTTGCAGTGCGGGATGTCCACACCTGCATGCCCTCGAAAGTTCTCAAATCGGATCAGCCCCTAGAAATGGAATCAACTTCCAGCGATCTACGGGATGATTGCCTGTTTTTCATTGCTTTTTCCCTCCCGCAATGGACATAATGGGCGTCCGTAGCATGTGATCCCGATGTCAACGTACCATCCTCCCGCCATCCTCCCCTGGGCACATGCTTTGGATGAAAATCTTTGCCAACTTCTGCGCATCATGCAGAACTGCGCGCCTGGATGGACAGCTAGGCGCATTTCCAGAGAAATCTATATGGGTTTATCCAAAAACGGGAGTCATTGGTAAATTCATATATATATATTATATATATATATATTATAGGTCAGTAATATCAGTAATGATCAACCATGCAATTTGGGTGCCCTATCTTCAAAGAAATCCAAATGATTTAATTCCTGGTTGGTTCATGCAATCGATACTTTTGGAAATAAGCCATCGATACTTGAAACGGGCACTTGACACAGCCGAGATTCCCCAGCTCATTCAACCAGCCATCTTTAATGATTGGCCTTGGCCACCAAACGGGCACGGCTTTAGCAAGGCTTTAGCTGCCAAACTGGTTAGGGAAAGTGGAGCAAAACAACAAAAAGGCCCCTGCCCCAGCATTTTTTCTCTCGGACATCCTGGATGCAAAAAAAACAGGTTCAGTGAAGTTCAAACAACCAAGCAGTTCTGGAAAATGACATTTCCGTATTAGTGAAATCATCCTCTTACCGGATCAATCTCGTGCTTCCTGAAGAATCTCACAAACATCCGCTGACTGAATCTCAATTTTTGAACACTGGCGACCGCACCCTCCGCAGAATCCCACGCTTTTTGTGTCACCGGAAATACGCACTGAGCTGCGGCGAACGGTTCACCTTGAGGCCGGAGAGGCCATTTTTGATGAGGACCATGGCCATGGGACCCCCAAATGGAACCAAATGGAACGTACGCAGCACAGCCATGATGGGACCTTCCAAAAGTGGCAATTCGTATGAAGGAAATCATCTTTGGTTTGCGCCATCTTTTTTTTCGGGTCCATCTTGGTGTGCAGATGTGTGCAGGGGGGTACCATAAATTTTAGTGACTTGGTGACTTGGCTCAAACAATGGCTGACAGCAGTCATGCCAGCCAAGCCACCTACAATTCATTCCTTGGAAACCGTTGGGGGTCATCCTGGCATGGGATCAGAGCAGTTGTCACGTTGAGGTCACGAGGTCACCCAGCGTTTTCAAACGCTACAAACATCTTCGAAAGAACGTGGCGGCATCGAACATCATTGGAATAATTTAAAAAGAAATATATAGATCAGATCAACCATTCTTCTGTGGCTTGACTTGTTGACCATTGTTTTTTCAGGTGTTTTCCCTATTTATACTATTTATTGCCGTAGTATGTGATTTCTTGATGGACGCCGTCTTCACTGGTTCATGGGTATGGGTCCTTCATGTAATTGGCCACCTCCTCCTTCATCCAATCCTCAGCTGCAGCAGTCCCTGGATCTGTTCGAAGCCAACACATCGATGAGAGATTCCGGCTGGCAAACCTTGCCAAAACAGAAAGCCTAGCTGCTGTAAAATGTAGGAACTGCTCGAATCATACTGAACTGGATGCCAAGGCTCAATCAAATCGTCTGGACCTTCCTTAGATCCACAAATAACTCAGGGACCTTCGCACAAATTGGAGTCGCACCGGTGCGCATTGCCATCCAAAAGGCGAAGCGAGGCAGCCCTCTTATACAGTATACGTGGCTTAACAGCTTAAACATGCTAAAACTTAGAGATCCCCTGGCCAATTTTATTCTTGGTGTGGATAGCTTGGGGTAGTGCATCGATTCTAAGCGATGAGGTCGTTCTGAATCCAGCTTCAATGTTGAACTGATCTGTAGCTATGGCTTCAACATGCTGAATGTCTGGGTCAAGCATCAAGCGGTCCGTCGTACTTCTTGGGATTCTTGTATCCCTTCCTGGGCTCATGGATTTGTCCCAAAGAATGGGAATAACTCCCAACCCCCATGGTTTCTCATTTGTTTCCCCGACAAGTAGCCACAAATTGGAACAGACAGTATACCCCACGTCTGGACAAACCACCTTCACAACCCAAGGTGGGACACCAACTTCATCGTGGTTTGCACATGTTTGCACTAGTAAAATCTAGTAAACAAACATGGCAAAGGAAAATCCATGAAAATCCAATGGCTTCAATGGCTTCATATGGTTTCATTGTAGATATCCAAAGTCCACATTGTGTTATGATCGGCCAGCACTACTGGAGATAACGGACTTTGGCGCCCAAGCGGCCGATACAACAGAGCTCGAGGCAAAGGCCCTTGGAAGTTGTATCCCCAGGTATCTCCTTGGAGACACCGAGTTGGATCCCTTCAAGGGACATTTTTTCGAGGACCAAGCTATCCACATCTATCAACAAACATGGAACATTCTCTGCATTGAGAAAATTTCTGGAAAACCGCCGTGATATGCGTCAACAGCGGGATCTTTTGCACTTGACATAGAATATTTTGGCAGGCCTATGCAAGCCTGCTAGGGCTGCTAGCTCGATTGAATGCAGCGGCTCAAGCACCTATTCACCATCTGCAGGCAAGGGGCCACTGGAAGAATTGTACCTTGCAAGAACTGTTCTCCTTAAATCCTGCCGCGGTGAAGTCAATGTCCATTCGCAAATACAAAGTTGCCCATCCAGCGACCGTGCGACTAGAAATGCCACATAACAAATTTGCATGAAACGTCGGACCCTGGGAAAATAATGGAAAATAGACATTCAACAAAACCCAGTCTGTCCTGGAGCTTTTCTTTCCTTGGAGTGAAGCACATCAGATATCTCGCAAGTTTAATTGTAGTAACAACTGTCCCAAATACAGGGCAAGGAGCTGCCGGAAGAGGCAATCTGCTACGTAGCTCTGGCTTCTGGTATGCCAAAGGTTGCCAAGCGCCCCCAAGGAAGACCCGTCAGAAAGCTGAGAAACCGCTGCGCTGAATTTTTGTGGACTTTCACCCCATTCCAGCCACGATAGTCAAACAAAACAAACCCTGCCACTGATGGAGGTTCTTATTCAACTCTATGCTTGTTGATGTCTGATCTGTTTCATCCTTTATTCAACCTATAGGCTTCAACTGAGAGATATACAAAGCACCACCCAGTGGATAACTTGTTCCGCCCAGCCGCCTCAACATGCCTCAGGGCTTGTGGGAATGGAAGGCATTCCAGTGCCCCTGGTTCTACAGGGGAATTCCGAAATTCCTGACAACGTAGGGTTTTCATACCCTGAGCACACCGAATATGCCCTGCTTTCTTTAAGTCTTTTTAGTTTGCATGTGGGGGGTTACACACTGAACGTGTTTTCCAAGTTGGAATGACACGATTCACGATTGATCTCCAAGTGTAGCAAGGATTTTGTAGGTGTTGCGAATTGTACCTATCATACACAATAGTCACGATCAAATCTGAGATAGATGCAAAAAAAAACTTATTCCAAGTGCTGACTTGAAAAAACTGAAGCAATCAAAAAGATTCCTTGCCGAATCCCACTCTTTGGTTGGATGCTTACTGAAAAAACGTTGGAGGACAAAAGAGCACGGCATGCAATGTGCTTTCAAAAAGTGTTTATATTTATTTCCTCATATAATTACTATATGAAAGGGCATCTATCACAAAAATACCATACCCTACCGTACCCTACTCTACCATACCATGCCGTACCATACATACATGAATATAAAATAATATAAATACCAAAGATCTCCAAACATCCCCCGAAATCTTCAAGGTTTCGAACGCCTTTTCGCCCAAGCTGCGGGCGCCATATTCCCAGCAGGCCAGCGCATGGGCGCTGCGGGGCAGTGTATCGAAGAACAAAACCAAGGCCTCGGACTCTGGGCGGCGTATTACAGGTACGAGTCCGGGGGGTAACTTGCCCCAAAATCTATGAACTTACCCCACCGCATGGCACACCGCTTACCCCACGACCCCAAGAACTTACGCCATGTGCAAATCACCATGGCACACCGGCCCT
>Ga0126342_10011646_pt1 | contig 15697 bp, 20 predicted proteins | sample Cyp1metagenome_FD_92528 | JGI IMG/M metagenome (GOLD analysis project Ga0126342, IMG submission 92528) | Coral microbial communities from Lord Howe Island, Old Settlement Bay, Australia - Cyphastrea 1 metagenome | ecosystem: Host-associated > Invertebrates > Cnidaria > Coral ...
ATCTTCATGAGGAAACAATATCACCTGATCATAATGAGGGATCCAAATCCGCCACCCCCTATGACCAATATGCTGAACGGGCTAACAACACGCCACCCTCTATGGCCAATATGTTGAATCGGGCAATTACATCAACATTATCTTCATGAGCGATGAAAATTCGCCACCCCGTCTGAACAATACTTTGATTGCGGGACATCAACTCCGGGAGAGTACCCACATCATCCCCTCTCCTCCCGGGACACGATCCTGGTGGTTTTTTTTCTTCAGTTTGAGGCTTCGAAAAAAAGGAGCTTCTGAAAATGATGGGATTACCCTCTGGTAAAGTGTCCCATAACGAACTGGAAAGATCCACCATTTTTAATGGGTAAATCCACTATAAAAGGCCATTTTCAGTAGCTATGTTAAATTACCAAAGGGTAGATGGTTAAAATGGCTTTCGATCAAGAACCGATGGTTAGCAAACAGCACGATCATGATGAACATATCAAAGAAGGTAAAATGCTTGTAAAATTGTCTGTTGAATTCAGCGAGCCAAGCTGACTTTCAAATGATGCATTGTTTTGGGAGGAATTTACTCTGAACGGATTTTTGCGCCAACAACGATTTCAAGAGCATCCAGTTTCACAAGTTAGGTTTTTTCCAAACTGAAATGTAAATCCACTTTGTGGGCATACCCTCCGGTAATTTCAGATAGCTATGGAAAATCACTCATTTCTAGATGATCTATCTACCAAAAGTTGTGATTTTCCATACCAATGTTAAATTACCAGAGGGTAACAAAAATAACATTGGCCATGGAAATTGTGTTAAATTACCAATTGTTGTCAATTACATTACCAATTGCTATTACCAATTTAAAATAACATCTATTACCAATTGTTGGCAGCGTCTCCACGTTGGCTCGTGTAAATCCCAGTTCCAACTACCTAGTTGCGAAGCCCCTGGGTCCTCCGGACGATTGCCCCAACTCCACCTGGTGGACCCGTAAAAACAAAACCTATGGGGCCTGTGGGGTCAAAATAGAGATGCACAGTATCAATTGGAATGATTGGGATAGTTGTAAGCCATTGTAAGCCACACAAAAAATATAATATGGTGATGTTGGGAAATTAGGATGATTTTGGTATGATTGGGATAGTTGTTGTCCAGTGCAAGCCACAAACATGGTATAAACGGGTGATATTGGACATTTGGAATGATTTTGGGATGGTTGGGATAGTTGTTGTCCATTGTAAGCCCCAAAAAATGGTATAAACTGGTGATATTGGACATTTGGAATGATTTTGGGATGAGTGGGATAGTTGTAAGCCATTGTAAGCCACAAAAATGGTATAAACTGGTGATATTGGACAATTCGGATGATTTTGGGATGGTTGGGATAGTTGTGAGCCATTGTAAGCGGCAAAAATGGTATAACTTGGGATGATTTTGGGATCCCTGGGCTAGTTGTAAAGTTGTAAGCCATTGTAAGCTGTGGAAAATGCTACCTGGCAGGTCTGTGCAGCCAACAGTGTGCACCCTGAAGGCAAGATGTTCTTTCTCCACCCTTCTAGAGAGAAAAAATGTTCGAGTTGGACAGTGTCAAGTTGGATAAAATTTCGGAGCCAAGTTCGTGGGGCCCTGCCAGCAAAGGGCAAAATGGCTCTGGGCGTACAGCGTAGCACGCTGGGAAATCTCCAGCTCTGGGGGTCCTCCGTCATCCCACCATCCATCATCAACCACGGAACTGCGGAACACCACGTTCCACTCTGCGGCACCGGAACAATGCGGCACAGGCAGCCAACCAACGTGATGCTATCATTCTATCATAAGTTGATTAGAAATCCAAATAAATCAGTAAGAAATCCCCATGTTTCTTGGTAAATCCATATTATATATATGTATTATATAGTGATCCGAGAATGGTATAAACTGGTGATATTGTAAAATTGGGATCATTTTGGGGTAATCGGGATAGTTGTAAGCCACTGCAAGCCACAAACATGGTATATACGTAGTATAAACTGGTGATATTGTAAAATTGGGATGATTTTGGGATGATTTTGGGATGATTTTGGGATGATTTTGGGATGATTTGGGGATGCTTTTGGGATGCTTTTGGGATGATTGGGATAGTTGTAAGTCACAAAAATGGGGATATTAGAACCAGTAAACAAAACCATTCTGACCAATGATTGGCGATTTCGACTTGTCCCGAATTGAATGTTAATCATTGGGGATCGTCATGCCATATAAAATTTACAGCAAATTATCATTGAAACCACCAACCCGATATCATGCAGTCAGTTGAGCTTCATCAATCATTGGTGGGAGTCAGAAGCTTCGCTTCCAAGCCATCATGAGCCGTGACCTATTGATACGTCCTTGAAACCATCTCTCCAACACGCCCCTTTTCAAGATTAGTGGCAGCTATTTGGACTGGAGGTGCGTTGCAGGAATACCAACAGAACACTATAGTCATGCATAGTTGCAAAATGTTGCAAACTGGTGATATGATATCAGTTTGTCGAAAAATAGAGTACTCAATTTGCTGGTCCATTAGGGTATACCCCATGTTCAGACACACCCAAATATCAAATGGTTGATTATTATCCATTAAATCCTCATTAATATGCTCACTATGGCTGATTTAGTTTTTGTACATATACATATATAGCCCTAATTTTGTTGGTTTATATTTCTATGATGGTTGATGATTAATCCCATTCAATCCCTGACCTCCCTTGGATTCCCGGGCGGATCTGACAATGATGGGCACACCCTGCCTCGGCGCTGCGTTTCAACAACTTGTCCTTCTTTTTTCTGGATTTTTTGATTGCTTGACCCGTTCCGCACCCAAACATTGATAATGTAACCCAAGAAATGGCAAGTTCCACTAACAATAAGTTGACTTAGGCCTGCTGGTCAACCCGCAGCCGGTGTGGCAACATCCCGATTTTGGATGGCAAAACCCCAACTGCCATATTTCTGGTTGTTAAACATGCTCGCTGCAACCCCTAGGTTTGCCCGCGGCCAATCCCGCATATCCTTTGACATGCTCAAATCCCTGCGCAGGGTTTAAGTTTTTTACTTTCCAAAACAACAAACACCAAAACCCTAAAACCTAAAACCCTAAATTAAAACCCTAAATCCTAAACACTTAAAGTCAAAATCACTGTGTATAGCCAGTGTTTTCATTCATCCTCTGGTGATAAGTATATCATATTGTTTGGATGCGTTGTTTGGGGGTTGCGGGGAACATGTTTCAACCATCAATTTCCAGGTATTTTCATGGTATTTCATGGTATTTAATGGTATTTTCTATAGGTATTTTGATGGTATTTTGATGTGTTTTGGCTCATTTGTATGCCATTTTTCAACGGATCGGGCCACGTCGGTGCTGGGCATCGGCACTCGTCAAAGGCGATGGGCTCACCCGGCAGCGACAGATTCGACGGTGGCGCCGGTGCCTGTGGTGCCTGCGGAGGATAACTTGGAGGATCAGCCCAGGTAATGAGTGCTTAATAGTGGTTAATAGTGACGGTTATTGATATCAAATCATGACATTAACAGATAATTATATATATATGATATATACTAGTCATAGATACTATGATACATATATAACAAATATATTGATAATATGATACATATATACATATACTAGTCATAGATACTATGATATAGTTATGATAATAATGATCATAGTTATCGATAATAAGCCACATATAACTCATAGATATTGATGGGATGATCCTGATGATCCTCCTAGAAAGTGGGCACCAGAGCGAGTTTTTTCGGCAGGGTGCAACAACAAAATACGGAGATTTCATGATAGATACCCTCCAGTAAATTAACATAGACCCTGCCAGATAGGGGTTGGAAGATTAGTCTCCACTAAAAATTGGTGATTTTCAGGGTCCATGTTAATTTACTGGAGGGTAAGTTGGTTCATGACTACACTTCACAAGCTTGAATCGGGATGTTTATCTGTTTGGTGGTTTCAACCTACCCCTCTCAAAAATGATGGAGTGAGTTCGTGAGTTGGGATCATGAAATTCCCAACTGAATGGAAAGTCAAAATCCAGTTATGTTCCAAACCACCAAGCAGTTATGGATGTGTCTGGACGTGAACTGGGATGTTTATGCTTATGGTAGATTGAAGATCAAACTAGTTAAAGGGGATCAACCGAGCCTTTTTGAACCCTGGTGAAGGATTGGGTCTAGATTTGTTTTAATTCAACTGTCAGTTCAAGTACCTAAAATGGAGGGACTGCACGATATAAAGACAAATTTTGGGAGTACATATATATATATACACATATACACATATACTGTATATATGGAGGTATGTATATACACACTGTATATATCCAGTTACATACACCTTACATATGGTAGGCACCTCCAAGTTAGGTACCTCAAATGTCCTGTGATGAAACATGGGGGGTATGACGGAGATGGGAGTATACATCTCGGAAAAAAATGCATATCATGTCATTCCAACATTTCTATGTGTTTAGGTGTGTATCCTCTGGTAAACATACAAAAAGCTATTGATAATGGTGATTTATAGTGGATTTACCCATTAAAAATGAATATTTTCCATATTTATGTTAGTTTACCAGGTATCCATCTTTATATGCGGCATATGGCATATGCTTAAATTTGTTCGCACATATCTTGTATGTCAAATTATCTCAAGCATGCAGGTCAATACTCAGACAACTTGTCACACACACACATATATATATATACCTATATGTATTAATTTGATACAAATCAGATAATGCACATAATTATACATAGACTATCCATGCCTCCAAGTCGAATCCCCTGATCAATCCTCTTCCGAAGGCGCTGCTTTTGAAAATTCTTCCAACTCTTTAATTAGGGAACTGCCTTCAGCGGTCTCCCATTGTCGCATGGACGAGTCAAACTGACGCCAAACTGTACAACTACGGCGAGAACGAGTCCACTTCCGAGTGCAGCTGAACTAGATAGACATTTTTAGTAAAATGAACGAAGATACCTAGCTAGCTTGAACATCTGCCATGCTAGACTCTGTGACTTTCAATTTTCAAGTTTCAGGATTTGAATTGGCCATGCTACTTGGGACATCAGCAAAATTCAAGGGTTGGAGGCTATGCCCCCACATTGCTTTGAACGTCATTTTGAATCACCATCTCATGTAAAGTAACATGATAAAATCATGTAAAATCTACCCTCCGGCAATCAAACATAGCAATGGGAAATCCCCATTTTCAATGGTTAAATCCACTAAAAATGACCATTTTCAATAGCTATGTTAAACTACCAGAGGGTATATATAGACTGGGATCTGAATGGGTACGACTGCGCCATGTTTGAGGCCAGAAGAGAGAAAGCATGGTATGACTTGGGCTGGTAATGGCTCATACACAAACAGAATGGAACAGCCGATTTCAAGCGTCTTCCAAACTTTCCGATTCACCATAGTGACTCATAGATCTCAGATAGATCTCAGCTGTGGAAGCGGGCCCTTTGAAAAGATATGCACATTTAAATGTTCTAGTCCGGGAAAGCCCAAGCCGACCCTCCGGTCGCATTTCACCACATCAGGCGGGGTCGGTTCCGATTTTTCCGGTCGCCGGGAGTTGCCGGTTCCGAAGCCAAAGCATCCAAAGCAGCATGGCAAGGCCAATGACCAGCAAGAGCAAGGCCTGCTCGGGGAAAGCCAAAGAAAAATGAAGATGCCCAAGTTACTCAAATCCAAATATTTTTCTAGAATGTTATGTATGTATATATATATACATAATATAATAGAGAATATATATATATATATATGTCGTATAAAACGATGCGTACCTTTTTTTGCATTTTTTGGGGACTATGAATGGAACTTTTCCATGACGAGCATGGCCCAGGAATCTGAGTGATTTTTTTTGGGTACACCATTCCTGGATGCTTGATTAGGAATGAATCTTAAGTTCTACATCATGTTTGGTACATCCGAATCAAGCATCAAGAGTCTTGTCGGGTCTTATTTGGTCAACAAGTCGGCAGAAGCACGCTCGTTCCATGCTGAAATCGGGCTAGCCCTGAGCACAATTCCTCAACTGGCTGTCATCCCAAGAATATGTATCAAAAAACATACACTGAGTTACAGTTATACATAGAATGGAAAGAAACACATTCAAAGTACCAACCGGTTTTCATCCTACTAAATTGATTGCATTGATTGCTGATGAATGCTGTACCACCCAAACGTCTGCTTCTGATCTAGCTGAACTATGATGGTTCAGCAACCTGACACATCGGGTACCAACATTTTTGTAGCAGCGTCGCAGTGAGATCTTTGCATGGTCAAATCTCCCAGTGCCACTGGCTATGATACGAATTCACCATTTTTGCTGCTTAATTCTAATAGGTTCTTTGGTTTTCAGCGATTTGTCCGTAAAACCATCAAATTTCTTCCAGTTAATCCCTACTTTTTTCATGATTCCATCCCCCAAAAATGATCAAATGACAACTTAGCCATTACAGTAGAAAATCCCACTTTTTTCACCATATCACATATTGCTGCTTAGATTTCCATTCTATCCCCATTATAGCATTTCCTCTTAAAAACCTAAAAACCATTATAATCTTACTAATTATTAACCATAACACCATTAAATCCTATAACATACCATTATTAACCATTCTTAGCTGCATGTTGACGCTCCAGGGAACAGCTTCCCATCTCGTCCCTGGGTGCCCCAACAGCGCCAAGTAAACCCGCATAGCCGCGCCACCAGCGCCGCCGCGCGGTGCGGGGATCTAGTTCCTGCCACCATTTTGGTGGGAAAACCATGGGGAAATCACCAAAAAGAAGACGACACATTGGGATAATCAGCAGTTCAAGACTTCATCCATATTCCATCCACATTTTATCCACATCCCCTGGAAATTCTATGTGATCCCATGGAAATACCAATATCAATGAATTAACACCTCCCAGAAGCATCCAGGAAGCCCCTACCCTCCCTGACCTCGTAGAGGAGAGAAATCTCCTGTCCCCGACCCAAGCAGCTGCCCATGCGCTGCCAGGCCCACAAGGAAGCTTCCACTGGCCTGGGGGACCATGGCGACCTGTATGACGCTAAACCCATGGTGAAGACTGAGATTCACCATTATAAGAATCTCCCATAATATATACATACATACATATATATATATATGTATATATATATACAATAATATATATATATATATACAATAATATATATATATAGGATTTATGTTCTTGAAACATATTTCCCAAACAAATGTACGTAACTAGTTCCAAACATAGATACGTTCTAAATGCATTTGCATACATTTGGTTGTGAGTCAAAACCCTGGGACCCGGATAGTACCCTAAATTAGCTAGTTAATGGATGATTATTCCCCAAATATGGCAATACTGTAATAGGTTTATCATCTCCATATATGCATTGTACTGGTTGGTTAAGCATGGGATTCCGCCTTCATGGATATTGATAATCCAATATATTGGATAGTATAATCCCCCAACCAATCATCAACCAACAGGGGTTACAACGATTTCTCTACATGAATATTGAAAGTTACAAACCTATTTTCCATACACTTGTACATAATAATTCTGAACGTATGTGCTGTATGTTCTAAACAACATATAATTTTAATTCGGCCAGATGTACGTAACTAGGATTTTATCATAGACATTTATCCAGAGTTACAATAGCTAATGTCAGTTTTATATAGTCTTATATGGTTTTACTATGGATTCGCGTCCTTTTAGAAAGAAATCAAAAAACATCCCATCTCTTCCATTATATTCCGGGGTGGACAGCAGGGTACCATGGTTTTCACCCGGTTTTTTTGGTAAATGCTTTGCTGGTTGGTGGTTTTAACCATTTTGAAAAATATGAAAGTCAGCTGGGATGATTATTCCCAATATAGGGGAAACAAAAAAATGTTTGAAACCACCAACCAGTATACTTAGATGGTTTAGAAACCAACTCACAAGTGCGGGACCCCCTGTAGTGAAACATGTCATTCGATTGGGTCTAAACAAATGTGAATAAACATGAACAAGAATAAAACACACACTTTGCAGAAGGACACATGTTGGAAATTAAAATGTTTGACATTATACCGTCTCACATTTGATTCGTTGGGGCGTGCCTAGTTTAGATATCTCATGTTGAAGCTTGAGATTCTGAAACTTGTGTCAACCACATGTCACTTACAGGATTCCAAAAATAGATTATGAGAATCCCACAAAAAATGAGTAGTATATAACCAACAGGGATTTTGAACACTGCTCATATCAACCACAGGGCATATCTCCCTTAATCCATTAATATCCCATGATATAGTTATCCAGTCATATCCCATTATATAATATTTCATTAGTTATAATATCCCTATGTTTCCCCTGAGGAATCTCACATTTCACCCCTTCCCCTCTGACACATTTCAAGTAAATCAGCTCTGTATGCACACGAAGGGAAGCGGACATGAGCCATGTCCCACTGAACAAATGGGACTACTCGCTGGAAATCAAACCCGGGGGAGATCGCCCATCTATCTCATATTATTACATCATTTTCCCAGCAAACATCAACAAAAACTCAATGGAATTTCTTGCATGTTTGTCAAAGGGTATCACTCAATGATGTCCTTCGAGGGGGTTGACTTACAAATGAAGCCCTCCATCAATTAACCAATGGGGAAAGGACATCTAATCCCCTATTAAATCCCACCTTTTCCGTTGGTGAAATCTCGTTTTTTGATGTTTTTTGTTGATCGTCACATTTTTTGTTGGCTGAATGGCTACCCTCTGGTTATTTAACATAGCCATGGCATAGATGGCCCATTTATAAATTATTGTCCCAGCTAGAAACCTCCATTTATTTGGGGGATTTTCCATGGCTATGTTAGTCATAACCAGATGGTAAATCAGATTTTTTTGTGAAATCCACCATTTTTGTTGCTAAAATATCTCAGCTCTATGGTCCCACGGCGCCTGAACAGCCATCGACTCCGCTCGTAGCGGGGCACAGTGACCACTGGCATTGGCAGCAAAGCGCTGGCTGGCGCCTCACGGGAAATGCTCGGGATGCGCTAGTGGAGAGTGGTGGATCAGTAGTATCCATACATTTTCGACCCAACTGGGACGTGAAGATACAGGATGTCAAAATATGCATGTACAGTATTTAATGATATTTATATGTATTAATACCTATGACAACTGGGATAGGTGGTCCAAAGAAATCGTTTTTTGTGATTTTTTCGGTCCTTGGGTCTGGGGCCTGCGTGATTTTTGTGACTTCCACTGCAACAAATCCACACTGCCCAGTCTCCTGTAGAGGTGGGTGGGATTATGTCTACACTGAGATATTGTACACCAATGATAGGTATGTAGGTATATAGGTATGTAGGTATATAGGTATCTACCTATCTATCTATCTATCTATCTATTTATCTATCTATCTGTCTATGCTTGAATATGTACAAATATACAACTTTGTATAAATATATAATTATATATCGATGTCCCGGCGATTGTGGCCACGACGCCTGCACGGCAAATGAACTCATCATCACATCTCTGAGTCTCTGCTACGAGACTACGATACAAGGTCTTAAAATCAGCCAATTAGATCTATAAGTAGAAAGGTTTACCTCACCTTTTGTCAGCTAGCGAGTGGTCCAATGTTAACCCAGGATTGCAAAAGAACAACATCTTGATAGGGTAGCAATTTAATGGTAAGTTATCACGATCGTTACAGGTTGAGTAGCGATCTCATGCCGTGATGATGGTTAGTGAGGGGATCATTCATTTCAGCTAGGTAAATGACAAAAAAAAATATCCAAATAGCTGTCCTTTTCCAATTGTTTAACGGCTTTCATAGATGTTTTGTCGGTGAATTAGGACGTTGCGATTGTTTTGTTGCTGTGATCCACCATTGAAACAGATCCATCATGATCCATCCAGTTCTCCATTATACATTTACATCACCATGAAAAATGATCAGAAAACAGGATCTTTTTGCTACTATATCCCATTCTAGCCCTATTAAAAAGTCGGTTTTATCCATTATTCCATACATTCCCAAGAATGGATGTTATGTCCACACATCCCATCCCCCTTATTTTTTGAACGCCCCTTCAATGGTCCCACATATGTGCTTTCACCTACATCCAGCATGATCTCTGGGGAGGTCTATCTAATATGCCCCCAGGAAGGGATTATTTAGTTTATTGGTATAAATAGTTAGTTTATAGTATCTATAATATAGTCGTAGTCAGTTTATGGTCATAGTCTATGGTTTCACAAATCCCCTACAGTACGTCAACTATGGTTTCTGTAGGGTGTTTGGTATATTTTGGGGAAGGTACGGGCATAACTATGCGTACTCCCTACGATTAGCTGTATACATACTATACATATATATGTATAATATCACTATTGGTTAGCTATCAAACGTTATGAACTCTATTATCATATATCAATTATACACATATGTATATATATATATGTATAAACTATGTGTATATATATATATACTATGTAAAAACTATGTATAAACTATGTATACGTATTAGTTGGTTATGAAAAAATACCATACTACCAGGGCCGGTTCCTGCCGCTTCAACGTCGGCTTCGACTCTCGCCTCCTCCTGCGACCAGCGCTGTGGCAACTGCAAGCGTTGCGTCCACACCTGGAACGGATGGAGCTTGCGATGGTGACCATCAAAACATGGAAGTGTGTGTGTATATATATGTATGCATATATATATATAATGTTAATATATATATATGTATATGTATATATATACATATAATATACATGTATATCTACATATTATACATCAACAATCATGAACACATGTGTATATATGTAATATTGACAATGCACCCTCCAGTGACATTTGTGGAACAACATTCGGACTTTGAGAAGCGTAGATGTTATTCGTGATATCGTTCCTTGTCAACGCGTCGACTTTGAGTGCTGACATTGCTAGTATGGGCATATAGAATCTATAGTAATTCATTGATCATATGTATATTGAGGCCCATTTCTGTCGGGTACTATCTCCATATTACCTGGCTGAATTACAATAATTAGCGTGAAAATAGCTGAAATTCGGCCATTTGGGGATGATTCCCCTTACTCATCACTTGAAGCGGTGGCACAGTAAGGTCATTATGATTTATCCGTGGTCAAACTGTCATCTTTGATCATTTTTGATGTCCCACTTGGAGAGACAAAATTGATGGGTACCCCTCCAACAACAATCGACACCATGGTTGGATCAATCTAGACATTCTTCCATAAATCTAAGTTGCAAACTTATATAACTGCCCTCGCTTGGATGTCCCCCAGTGAGCACCCAGTTTTAAAAAACCTCCTGAATAAGCTGATACATCATGGTTGCGCCATCCAGCTGGTGCCCAATCATTCCAATCAAGTAGTACATTTCTTTTCCGCAAATCTACGCTCTCTCTTAATCTGATTAATCTAGTCCGGCAATTGAACATCCAGTTTCCAATACAACAAGAAACCAAACGTCAAATTCAACATTGTAACATAAATAGTAACATAAATATGTAAATAGCAGATAGAAACTTCAAAATAGTATCTAACATAAATCATGTTTATCTTTTTAGGGCGTCCGGCAACGTCATGTTTCAACAAAATCACCATCCACGAAGCATCTTACAGATGATGTTCCCATATTTTCCTATGAAACCACATTGAAACCATATTAAAGACATATTAGCACCACATTACATAGACCATAGTAAAACCATATTCAGACCATAGAACCAAATCAAAAACCTCCATTTCTCTCGTGTTTTTCCATCATCGCCACGGCCTCCACCGACGGCACCTCCGGGATGATGATCTCTCCACGACACACGGGGCAGGTCATGCTGCTCGTCGTCGAAGTCCGGTGCCGCAGAAAGTCCTGCGCCAGGAGCAGCAAGGGTAACTGGTTGGTTTATCACCATATTTGATAGGAAAAAATATGGAAAAACCTATGGAAAAACATGCGCATTACGCCCCCAGTGATGTGAATGTTGGTTTATAACCTCCATGAAGTATAGATATATCTACCATATACCATAGAATTCAGCCACTAAAAAATCTCAACCTGAAAGATGTTACATCTTGTTGGTGGTATGTGTCAACCCCTCTGAACAATGAGTTTGTCAGTTGGGGTTACTATTCCCAACTGAATGGAAAAATAAAACATGTTCCAAACCACCACTAAGGGTAATAACATGTATTATATAACATGTATATAACATGAAACATGTAACACCCCCTAGCAAACATATAACGTGTATTAACATGTAACATTTCTCACCTGACAGGTGAGGAAAAAAAGAATCATACGAATCGTTCGCATGGTCATCAGATTCAACAGAAACATATCCAAGTGCATTGTTGGGCCTAAGGGAAATGCTCGTTTGATGGGACTCATTATTAGCTGAATTACCCTCTGGAAAACTAACATAACTATGCGAAATCACAGTTCTTAATGGGAAAATCAACGATGGATGGCCATTTTCAATAGCTTTTTGTATGTTTACCAGAGGGTATATTGATCTATGGCTAAGTCAGTGAACACGTTGGGGATTTTGATCATCACACGTTAGGAACATGGTGCAATGGGTCCAGATTTGTGACGGCTGAGGCCCCAGGTCGGAATCGCCTGGCTATGGCACCCCGGTGATGTGAATGTTGGTTTATAAACCATTATAAGCCCATTATAACCACTATAATGTTCGTTATATCTAGCACAAGCCATAGCATTCAGCCACTTTTTTCAGGCAACTTTGTATGTGACTATGGGGACTCCACTCATCAAAGGTACAGTATCAAAGCCACTGCAAAGGTTGATGATCAGTTGCAGGGTTTTTTCACCATATTGCATGAACTGCACATCCCCATGACTTATATACATATATGTATATAATATATATATATGATATATATATATGTAATATAATATATATTTATAAATATACATATCATATATATAAATATTATAATAGATATATAAAAATATCATAAAATATGATATGATACAATATAATATAACATATTATGATGTAATATAATATATATAATAAAACTATAACATAATATAATGTAACATAATATAATATAATGTAATATCATATAATATACTATAATATACGATAATATACTAGAATATAATATACTATAATATAATATACTACAATATACTACAATATAATAAAATATAATATAATATAATATAATATAATTTAATAATATAATATAATATAGTATAATATAATATAATATATGTATATTTAGGGAATTTATGAACAAATAGGCAGTAGGTCTTTGGGCTTAATCACCATGGTTTCTAGATCCCCCAAGTCAGGCTATCCATGGCTATCCCACGGCTGGGTAGAACAACCGCAGCTACGACCACAACTTGCTGACTGGATACCCAATGCGTCCTTGCTGACTAGTTGTGACCAATATCCCACTTGAAACAGTGGCCCCAATTCTCAGCTTTATTTAACAAAATCTACCATCTGGTTATTTAACATAGCCATGGAAAATTGCCCATTTATAGATATTTTACCTATAAAAAATTGTGATTTTCCATGGCTATGTTAGTCAAAACCAGAGTGTATATTGCCTCACAACAGGCGCCCAGCCGCCCAGCGGCCTCCCAACAATCGGTGCAGAAACGATGATCTTCAACGGCTTCAGACGGCACATTGGGTGCCTCACAGGCTGCTGACATCCTAATTTTTGGACCATCTGGGGATGCTCTCCACTGCAGGTCAGTCAAGATGATCAGAGGCATGTGTATTGGAAAATTCTTGATGTCGCTAGGGTATCAAATTTCCAACGCTTTCATGCAAAATCTGAGTATCTGGGCATATGAAATTGATATTTTGCATTTCACCAATCTTCGCAGACGATCCTTGTAGATTCTTACCCTCGAAGAGTCTTCGGTTAAAAATCTCACAATTTGCCACGAGTGGCATTGAACCGGCATGGAATCCATGGATGGACTTTGAGCAGCATGTTACACGACTGGTATCCCAATCCCCCAGAATGTTACTAAAACAATAGCAAACCATCCCCAGAAAAAAAGAACAACAAACAGTTTTTATGGTTGGTATAAACCATCAAACTATGGAAGGTTTAATCTATTGCTGGTAAACTTCCTCATGTTTTGATAGAGACATTTCACAAACATTCACAAACCACAATATCAACCATCTAATGATTGACACATCATCAAAATCATTTAGTTTACTTGGATTTACTTGGTATATCCACTCGATCTTCCCTAAAGTCGGCAATGAATTCTCCACCAGCCCAGGCACATTTCTAGGAGGTGCATGTGGTGGCACCAGCGTGTGCTCCTGGCGACGAGACAATGGGCTCTTGCTGGGTCAAAGCCTGGTAGCCTACACGAAGAGAACGCATAAATTGGATGGTTAAAATCCCCAATTTATATGGTAATTTCATAGGTGTTGACCCATCCCCATATTTGAAGAAATTTCTATGAGATGTGTGTGTTCAAAAAAATACCAAATGTTACGAACATATGACCCAAACATATGACATGTGCTTAACAATGCCAACAAAAACAACAACCTGCAGCCTGATGAGTTGACCCCCATTTCTCGAAGTTCTTCCTTCTCAGTGAGGCAAATCACGCAGGGACGTTTTGCTTCCTTGGCAACGGGGCCCCACCATGGAGATTCCACCAACATCGACCAAACGAAGCAAGATACATCGTCGACAAATGATTGTGGGATCCAAGTAGCCAAAGTAGCCAAAAGCATGGTGATCTTCCACATTTTTCTTCATCTTGAATTTTGCTTTCAGAGGGTTTAACAACTATTCAACCACCGCATCAATGTACTATCTATATAGCCTTTCTGTGAAGGTCAGGAAGGGAGTTCAACCGGACCAAATTGAAGGGGGTTGGATCCTGGCTACACCTAGGTCAATTCTTTTTACAAATTCTATATAGGTCTTTATTTTTTGCAGGCCGCGTAGATGTCCATCGTATCCATGATGCACAGGATGAAGTCCATCACGGCCAAGCGTCCAGGAAGAAGTTCTTCCGCAATGGCAAGAGGTTGAACCACGCCTGACCCCACGGCGCGTCGGGAAGAAGCACCCGGTATGGAGGGTTTCAAAAACGATACCAGAGTTCCACCAGCAACAAATCCCTTGATCTTGTTTGCTTACTAGGGATTTCCAGTTCATGGATGATGATCATCTTTTATACCCTCTGGTAATTTAACATAGCTATGGAAAATTGCAAATCCCCTATTCAAAATGTTTCAAAATCAATTTTGAGATAACACCGCATCCTTACTATTATCCATTGAATCCACTAGAATGCAATTTTTACTGTCAATTATAATCGCAAGCCGCAATCCATATTTCCCCCATATTTCCAGCATCAGCAGGGGTTTTGATCACTGCTTCTTGATCTGAATCAGTCTCGCGCCAGGACCCACCTTGCTCCGTTTGTAGAATTCTTCGTCTGAAGAGACGTCCTGAAAAAACGGTGAAATCCTATGGGCCCTGAACATGGACAATACATATGTACATATTACATAGCTATATGTATGAAAAAATATCCAATAAATTTGTGCAACTGTATGTAATGGCAACATCGGATTAATCACCCCCCCCCC
>Ga0126342_10011647_pt1 | contig 15697 bp, 9 predicted proteins | sample Cyp1metagenome_FD_92528 | JGI IMG/M metagenome (GOLD analysis project Ga0126342, IMG submission 92528) | Coral microbial communities from Lord Howe Island, Old Settlement Bay, Australia - Cyphastrea 1 metagenome | ecosystem: Host-associated > Invertebrates > Cnidaria > Coral ...
ACCATTAATAGGGGCTAGTCATCCAATGGTTCATAGGGATTTATAATAACCATTATAAGGATCCTTATTATGGATGGGATGACCATCAACCATATAGTGAGTATTGACCATGGCTCATATGGGGGAGACTCCATAAATGGGAGTACCCCAATAGCTGGATGATTCAAAAAAAAACGGTGTATTTTCTGGAAACTCCGATTAAAATGGATGATTTAGGGGTACCCCTATTTTAAGAAACCTCTAATACCCATGGATAAATGGACCTATTTGACATCATTATATGTCATTATTATGATGGTATATTGAAAAAATAGACCACTGTGGGCCAATAAATAATAACCTACTATTTGCGGATGGTTGGAATACCACCCATTTATGGTGATTGTGGGGATGGCTTCTTATTGGGTGTACCACATTATGGACTGTGTAAATAGGTCCTTATAATGGATTGAAATAGACTATGGTCCATGCCCATAGAGAAATGAACCAATTTAAACATTGTTGTGAGGTATAGACGATGACAAGCTGGTTGGTGGTTGAGCCGCCTCGATACATATAAAGGTCAGGATGATCAACCCATTCAGAGGGCTCTGAAAAGGTGGATGATTTAGACCCTCCATTTATGGCCTCTCATATATTTCACGAATATGTGGATACTCGTGGCCAACATTTATGGGGAAAAACTCGAGATCCAGGAATGGGACCTTCGATTTAACTTATATTTTAGTGGTATTGGTATAGATCCAAAATTGAGCCATACAAGGTGACGCCCCCAAACGATCGCCAAGTTGACTTATAACTTGGTCAACGTTTGCGTTTTTGTTTGGGGATAAAACATGAGATAACCCCATAGTTCATGATAGTTCATGATAGTTCATGATAGTTCATGATAGTTCATGATAGTTCATGATAGTTCATGATAGTTCATGATAGTTCATGGGTGTAGAAAGCATAACTAGGATGCTTCTCACCTTATAGGTTTGGGTCCCATTTTGGAGTTTGACATGTTTTGACCCATGGCGACATCGCTGCCCAGTGACTTTGGAACTCATCGGCTTCTTCCGCCTTTGTGGTGCCACATGGTGCCACTGGGATAGCTCAAAATGACAGCCATGATTCACTTGCCAGCCATTTTTGTGTTTGGCGTGCTATTCTTGGCTGTCATGGTTTTAAAGTCTTGGGGGGCAGAATAATCAGAATACAAAATGCTACATGTTTTTTCTTACCATATACATATCATATGTATCATTTGTTACCCATTTTTGGTGCCACTGGGGGGCTTAGCATGTTGATACCCCGGAAGCTCGACCCAGAACCGATACTTAAAATCTGCGGAAGACACGTCTGGGAGCCGAGCAGACCCCCAAGGACAATACTACCAGAAATATGGCAAACCCTGTGGATATATTCCAGAGTGACAACAAAAATACAGCATATCAGTGTTGCAACACCTTAGTAAGCACTTGGACTTGGATAAGGGTGTTTTGGATAAGGGCTCAACAAGGTTCCTTTATTAAAAAAAAATAGTTTGACCAATGAAGTTGTAATTTTATTCATAGAATCTTATTAGGAAAACATGCTTTTGGGTTCCAGGCAGCTAAGAACATATCTTACCGTAATCTTACCTATTAGTTATTGCTTAGTTGGAGCCGATCCATCTAATATCCAGCAGAACGAAAAACACATCTATGCTCATATCATGTATACGTAAATTGTTCTTGATTTTAAATATATTGTCATATTGTCATACCTATGATACAACACAATAGAATCTGATTGAAGCTTTATTAAATTCTCCACCCTTTTTGCGGACACAGCAGGCAGGTTCATCCCTTTCTGGGACCGTTTTGAAAACATGGCAGCCTTACAAGATGAAAACATGGGGTAAGCACTTCAGAAACTTACCCATAGGATCCATGGTGCTGGTATATTAATGCTAACATGACTGGGGTATATTGATGGGATCCATGTTGCCATATATAGCAGCACCATGGATCCTATGGGTTAGGTATGTAAAACAATGCGTGTAGCCAAAATGGTTCCATTTTTTTCCGGCAGAGATCCTGAAACCCATCGATTTGGGAAATATACGTAGCTTCAAGATGCTTCAAACATGTCTAAACTGCCACACACCATCTGAGAACCGCTGTTTGATGACCCCGTGGTCTCCTCGACATTGACATGTTGCCGGACTTCCATGACGTGCGACCAAGGTGGTGGGAAGTTGACACCCACCCCAAAAAACCGATTGGCTCAGCCGTCCCGAGAACTTGTTTATGTCATGTCAGTGGCAAAGTTCCCGGAAAATCCTGGAAAATCCGAGTAAATCAGGCCCTGTCATGATTTCATCTTGATCTTTAGCCCCTACACCGATGTTCCAACCAAGCGACCAACTCTGAGAGGATTCGGGTGAAATTGGAGAAGAATTCGTTGTCCTGAAAGAACTTCACTCTGGGTTCCAGTAAGAAATTTGACTTTAAAGGTCGCAGGTCACGGAAACAAATGCCAAGAGAGATATATAGAATTGCCGCCACATTGGAAAACATCTTGAAACGTGGGCCATGTCAATATAAACTGCGCCACGTGGCTAGCTTGCAGTTGGTGAGTTGGCAGCCCTGATACTGAAGGGCTAAACTTGGACTTTCGAAACATGGTGCCCTTGAAACTCTGGCCACTAGTGAGCTCCACATTGTATCTTTAAGATCCAGTCTTTCCATGTTTTTGTGCAGGGTAGTGAGTATTCATTGATTTTTCATGATTTTTCCATCCCCAATCGTATTGCAGGAACTGCCCATCGAATCCCTTGTCATTCGGTTCTAAGATTTGTTGGATTTCTGAGGGATGCATACCCTCTGGTAAACTAACATAACGATGGAAAATCACCATTTTTAATGGGTAAATCCACTATAAATAGCCATTTTCAATAGTTTTTTGTATGTTTACCAGAGGGTAAGTGTTGTTTTGCGAACACCCTGATGCTATGGTGAACTCCCCTGTCAGTACCCCACGTTCAAAATGGGTACGTCTGCTGGCAAAATGCTCCATTTTTTCTTGGCGAAAACAAAAGTCCATTGCTCACGATTTTTATCCACAATTCATATATTTTCAGAATGTAAATGAATGTAATCACTTGGATCAACGAAGAGCTGAGATGATTTGATTTATCCACAAACATCCCCATCAACGGCGGCAGTCAGGTAATCCTTGGACTATCTTGGGCTCACCATGGTTTTTCAACGCACAGTCCCACCCCATTCCATCCCCTTCGAGCCGGATCTGAACGGCCGGTGTCTCCTGCTCCTCCGGCCATTTTTCCAGGACCACCTTCATGGTGAAGACCAGCTCCGTGGCCTGTCGCCACAACGAAAAGGGCCGAGATCAGAGATCTAGGAATGGGGGTACCCCAATAGCTGGATCGTTTATAATAGACAAGCCTATTAGAATGGATGATTTTTTGGGGTATAGCCTATTTTAGGAAACCTCCATATGGATGCTTTGTTTTGGTGATGGGATATGTTTGGTACATCACACCCCAAAAAACATGGCAGTAGTAAACACAAAGCAGAAAATCGCCTATACCAAGTGATGGAGTGTGTAAGTTGCTGAAGGCAAGGACTGAAGTGATGTTTTTTTTTTGGTGGATCGGCGGATCCAGCTAATGGTCAATGGTTCGGAGCTGCCTTAGACCCTTCACCTACAATGTGAGGCCCCCGTTCGATAGCTAATAGTTGGTGAACATAACTCCAATTTCACTATGGTTTATGGTACTTATAACGAACATGTTACTGGGACTTATAAACCAACAAACATCACTGGGGGGCCTCACATTGTAGCGACCAACTCCAGGCTTCCTCCCATTGTTTCATATGCTGCTTCGTTCTGGAAATCGACGGACATTGTCAACCTCCATTGGGACCGAATTGTGACTATCTGCTTGGTGGCTTATCCCACTTAGTAAGTGGGTTATAACCCCAGTTATAAATGGGATAAGTAGGGTTAATCCACTTATAATTGGGGTTATAACCCACTTACTAAGTGGGATGAGCCACCAAGTACCATCTTCGACTTTGCGTAGCTTACAATGAAAAAGGTAGGTGGCTGAGCTACCCCCTATGTCTTGTCTTGGCAAACATACCACCCACTTGTGATACTTGAGTCCTTGGGATTGGGTTCCACTCTGATTAAAGTCTCTTGTGTTTCCTTATTTATCTTATTTCCTCTATAAAGCATCTTCTGTAGCGAATAAGTCGAATAATTCAGCACTATTTTACCAACATGTGCCAAGATTTGCACGAGGTTTCACTACGCATCAGAACTACGCATCAGGGGGAATATAATGATCCCTTTTCATCGTCACTGTCAAACAATTTTGCTATTGACTTACAATATCTCTTGTTGGCTCAAGTGCCGCTTTTGTTGGGGAAATCTTGTCTTTTCAGGTTCATGTGCGCATTTTGGCCGGTTGAATTGCCAGTTGATAATACTGCATACCCAGTTCGAGAGTCAAAAACCAGTTTTGGATGCCTAGAATTGTCTTGCTTACAGTAGATGGATTCAACATCAATGCTTTGCTGAATACCCTAAAATAGTAAAACATATATCATATATATCATATATATCCCATAGGATCCATGTATGGTATATATATGCTAACATTTGGGGTATATTGATGGTAAATGTTACCATATATAGCATACATGGATCCTATGGGTATTGCTCCAGATTTCTGTCCTGATCCGCGAGCTCGATTCTGGTCGGCCAATGGCCAATGTCTTTGACGGGACCACGTACTCTGTGTCTGCGATCGTCTGCCCAAGGACGTGAAGTTCCCACATGAAAAACGCCGTCTCGTCGAAAGAGCGCGAGGCGCCCGAGGTGAACGTAGTATGCGGCCATCTCATACCCATAGGATCCATGTATGCTATATATGGTAACATGGATCCCATCAATACACCCTAAATGTTAGCATATATACCATACATGGATCCTTTGGGATATAATACGAACTTCGTAAAAATAATTCCAGTCGTCGAGTTTCGTGACAACAGCCCCCAATTCGCGAGTTCTCCTTCTACTGGCGCACTTGACAGCACCAGCAAGACTTTCGCGCCAAGCACATCATACATCTGTCAGCATTCCAATCTCTTGCAATTGCTCTAATTCATTAAATTGAAAAACGACTCACCTTGCTTTCAGAAGGAAACACGGGTGGTATGCTGGATGTATTTCTTTCTAATTCTCTTGGCTGGCAAACAATCTGTCAAATTCCATTGTGGTGGCTGTTTTCTTGCTGACCAATATCTGGATCGTTTTTTTTATGTTTCCTTGCTTCACCTTTTCAACTGGGCTTCCATTTTTGCATGATAACAACGCCAAGTTTAATGTATGAGAAGTAGTTACATTTACATGACTATTATGTATTCATATATATATATAAAATATTCATATAATTATATCATATATATATATGATATAATTATATGAATATTATATATATAAATAAAGCAACACGCTCTGACAGGATCACTTCTGTCTTGTACCACCTTGTACCCACTTCAACCCGCTCAAAATTAATTGCAAACCCGTTTTGGAACAACTGTTCCAGAAAGCAAGGTACAAAGCCGAAGCACTTGGGTTTTCCACATCTATGTTAGATTCCCCTGGGGTAAAAACGCAACAGCTTTAAGACTTCCGAGTATATTCCTGTTTTCCAGGATTAAATCACACGGTTTCGTTGGTTGAAGCCGTACTTCTTGGCTGAAATCCTAGAAATCCCAAGTGTTTGGTGTATCAAATCGCATCTCTCATTATAGTTGGTTGATAACTTTCCCTACAATGTGAGGCCCCCCAGTTATAACTTGGTTTAGATTCGCCCCAGTAACTAGTTCGTTATTTGCGTACCATAAACCACAGTGAAATTGGAGTAATGTTCATCAACTGAACGCTATCTTGGGGGCCTCACATTGTACTATAGGTTATCATCCAGTAAATTAACATAGACCCTGCCAAATAGGGGTTGGAAGATTAGTTTCAATTAAAAATTTGCGATTCTCAGGGTCTATCTTAATTTACCAGAGGGTATCAATAACTATGGTTTATGGTACTTATAACGAACTAGTTACTGGGGCGAATCTAAACCAACAAACATCACTATCGAACGGGGGCCTCACATTGTACTATAGTAATAGGTTATCATCCAGTTATTTTTTGCGATTCTCAGCGTCGAACTGTTAATTTACCAGAGGTTATCATGTTAGTGCCCCCCCAGTGATGTTTGTTGGTTTATAAGTCCCATTAACTATAGATATATCTACCATAAACCATAGTTATTGGAGTTATAAACCAACTTAGCTATCTTGGGGGCTCCATGGTGCCGGAATATTTACCTACAAAACTGGGTCATTTTGGTCATTTGTGGGGTAAATGTAGGTAAATATTCCAGCACCATGGAGCATCTGGGCATGGTATCCCTCATTTTGAATGGCTCTGTTTGATGAACTCCCAGCCTCTAAGGCCAGGTCTTCCGGCCCCAGGACCTTGGCCAACTGCTGCCAGCGCTGCAGCTCCTGGGATCCAGGGCCGATGCCTACGGCGTTCTTTTTGATGCAAAAAACCCAGCCGGGTGGATGATAAAACCATGGTTCCAGATATAAAAACTATAGAAAACTAGCTGTGAAATATATGACTATATGGAAATCTCTAGAAAACATCTCTGATTTTGTTTCAGATGATTCCTGTTAAATAAAAACAACGAACACTTCCAAAGCATGGATCCTGGTTTCATGTATGATTCCAGCAAAGATAGCAGGGAATGTTCAGTATTACAGCGTACCGGCCCTCTGGACAAATCTGTTTGAAGAGGTTTCATCATGTGAGATCTTCCTTAAAAAAACGTTGAACATACTACAGCATACTGGTTGATTATTTGATATTTAGGTACTCAATGGTTTTTAAAACAATATTATATATTGCTATGGGTCAAAATTGGGCACCCCAATGATTAGAGGGTTAATACCAAACAAACTTAAATCTGTGGTCATCCAGGTCTTTAATTTTGATCCATACCCATATGACATGCCCTAAATTGGTGGTACAAATGTAGATATAATGGGATATGATGCATATTGATTTATCAAGATTTATCCATATCAATAAGAGATAGTCGGAATATAACTGGGATACTATCCAGTGATGATGTATATATCAATACAATCCTGATAACGCCAGGTGGTATACACCACAACCAGCAGTTCAGCCCCAGTCCTGCGAGTCTTTGAAGCGATCCTCGCCGCAACACTTCAAGGCGCACAGGCCTCAAGGCGAAAGGCGGGTGGAATATGAATGGTGATCCAGTGGGGAAACATCAAAGATTGTGCTCGTGTATTGTTATTAGTATTAATTATCATTATTCTTATTATTTCTTATATTTATTGATTCTTATTGTTATTATTATATATATATAATATTTATACTGTCTAACTAATTAACAATCAGCCACCATCAAACACACCATGAAACCCACCATCAAACCCACAAATCCATCTGTTATTGTTACTGTTATGTACTCTTATATTTATTTCATGGTGGCTATTTTAACTAGCACTTGGGATTGGAAGCATTCGCCACCATGAAACCCCCGGGATGATTCAGCTTGAAAGTTCTTGGCAACAGCAGGGCGTCGGACAAAAAACGCCACATTGGAAAGCGCCACGTCATCCGGGATGATGCGGTATGCCGTATGCCCAATATTGCCCAATATTGCACAATAAACCCACCTTAAAACTGGTTCACTACTACAATTAGTGAGGCCCCCCAGTGGTGTTTGTTGGTTTAGATTCGCCCCAGTAAGTATAGTTATAAGTACCATAAACCATAGTTATTGGAGTTATAAACCAACTTAGCTATCTTGGGGGCTCACATTGTAGGTTTACCAAATTGTATGGAAATGTATATCTTCCTTCTGGCACTAAATGTGATGGGTCGTGCCTGAATTTTACCTCTCACCTGAACAAGCTCTTCAGATGGGTTTTGCAAGCCATCCCGCCAAAAAAAGCTACAGCTTCAAGAATAATTACCCCTAGAAGCTGGGCTGGAATCTGACTGCGCATCCCCAAAATGATCTGAATTACATAATTGTCTGTTAGACACATTATGTGGCCGTGCATCTCCACCTGAATACCTAGAAACCGTTCAAAAAAACGGATGGCACCATTTGAACGGTGCCTTCACACAGATGTATCCAGTAACCTGCAACCAGTAATGTGATTGCACCCCAAATCGATCCGAATGCAAATCCGCAGGTGAATCATAATATGTCTCAATGAAATTGCCATGAATTGACGGTTTCCCAAGTTTCCCAATCTTCAAACACAAATCATATGATTCAATCCCCACTATTCATGGAAATTGTGTTTCCCAATGATTTTGCGGGATATAGTGGCAATTGAAATATATCCCAATCTTCATATGTCATATGCTATTTCAATCCCCACTATATCCCGCTTAAAATCTTCATTACATCACACTACATATGACATTCCATGACATCTTCATGATATCCTCATTCCATCCAGGTCTATCCCATTATGTATGCCAACATGTTGATGTTTAAATTATCTAAACATATCAATATGATTAAATACACATCTCTCCGTTCCGTTAAACTATATATCAATGATTTCCCATTACTTGTGCTTCATTGTCTCACAATCATTGTTGTGAAAATTATACAATATAATATATATAACACATCTACAGTATCCATTACCCTCTGGTAATTTAACATAGTTATGGAAAATCACCATTTTAATAGGTAAATCATTCATAGCTATGTTAGTTTACCAGAGGGTAAAACTTCATGATTTCCTACTAGTAGTACCTATTTCAGATCTGTCCCTGCGATTGCGATCTCTAGGACCTCCCGCCAAAGCCAATGATGAGCTTCAAGCCGGTTGGCAGTGACCTACGTTCGATCCGGTGTTCGCGTCCCCTTTTGTGCACCACCGGGGATGATTTGAACACGAATTGGTAAATGTATATTATATGTATTTTTAATATAGTGGGCACGATTTGTATGTATATATATAATTAGATATACACACTTCAAAAATATGATTTTGGTTTCACCAAAAATGCTCGAAATCATAAAGTTGCAACTTCAAGAATGAACAATTATAAGAAACATGTTTTTATCGGGGGGCTGCTACATGCAACCATTTGGGTGGCCGGGAGATGAGATGAACATGGAACCCCAGAATGGCAGTTGTTTTTACTCCATCTTCTGTACATAGCTGACAAAACAATAATAATATACATTTAGGATACTTATAATTCTTGAGAATATTTACCAAACTTAGAATAAATCCCTTCCCCCTGATATTTAATAATTTAATACCACCAAATTATCGAAACCCCAGGTTTTGTTATTAAATTCACTCATCTTTGCGGTCCTATTCATGCATCGTATTTAATATGGAGGATGGGATTCATTACATAGCACATCATATCAGTACATAGTAAAACCATGTTTCCGCCTTGGTATCATAATGTACATTGAACGCGTATGATGTAAATCGGGTTCAAAACACCCTGGCTGATGAATTAGGGGTCACCCGCAGAAAAGTGATCAGATGTTGTTAAAATAGCACCACCATAAAAGAACCAACCAGGTTTGTTTGATTCAGTCTGGATAAACTTGTCAAGACACATTGTGTTTCATCTTTTCCATAGGGAGATGGGTAGATGTATGTAGTTATATGTCAAGTCATATAGTGGCTGGTGATTTCAACATACCAAGAGTTTTCGTCGATCCAAAAAACCCCTGCCTTGCCTCGTTGGTTAAATCCTCTGCAAATCAGTGGTCCACTATCTGGTATACTGGGATATCAAGGGATGATATATGATAATATGATATATCCCCATGATATATCCCATTTAAGTTTTCCTCATCTACCCTCTGGTTATGACTAACATAGCCATGGTATAGATGGCCCATTTATAGATGGTTTACCTATTAAAAGTGGTGATTTTCCATGGCTATGTTAGTCATAACCAGATGGTAAAAATATCCTCATAATTCTTTGACCTACACGAAACATCCCGAAATCCGATGAAGCCACCCACCAACCGTCGGACTCCGTCCTGGCGTCTGCAGGATGATATGGCGAGGGGAGCAGCAAATGGTCCTGCTGAGGTGGCGAAAAGAACACACTGATTTCAGGGGATTCTGTCTCTGTGTATTTAGTTTCTATTGGTTTTTACTAGTTTCTATTAGTTTTACTTATTCGATAAAGAGGAACAAAAATCCAAAGATAGATCCAGGATAGAGGTTCCCTTGCTATAACGAAAGCTGGTATCCAAAAGAACTGCTGGCATGTACGATTTCATAGCTGGGTTTTACACATCAGTGTGTTAGAGTTTTGTCCAGTTACATGGTCATGAGATGGCTAGGGGCCGTTTCCCAAAAATCGCCCCTGAAATCAACCACAGGTGGTTTGAATGAACCCTGGTTGAGAGTCACTTGCGCGCCCGGGAGGCCAGTTGAATAATACCTGCCTGGTTGGTGGTATACCTACCAGCTTGAAAAATATGAAAGTCAATGGGAAGGATTATCCCATATATTAATCAGGGTTCAGATAAGGGGGAGGAGTTGTGCAGAAAATGTTGATAGGTACAAGACACAAAGCATAGGGTGCGCAACTACAAAATTCGATGCATGGTAACTTTTTTGCAGCTACACAATACAGAACATAACTTAATCTGATTCGGAAAATAATTCAAAATATGCACTACAAAAACCAATGCATCTGAAGTTAAAAGATAGCTGAAAATCGGAATTGCTAACATGATTTTTCCCAATGACATTTTGTAGTTGGGTCTATGCCATCCAAAGTTCCGACCAACATAATTTCAGAAGACATTTTGTAGTTGTCAATGATTGAATTTAATTGGATCAAGTGTTGACCCCGAGCAGTTTGTTAGATAGCATTATGTTGTTTCATGATCTGTTTGTGTCCATGTACATGTCACGCACTGTTTATGTTGGATGCTTCAACTATTCAACCTGTACAACTACAAAATGCAAATGATATTTTATGTTGGATGCTTCAACTAACTCAACATATACAACTTCAAAATACAAATAAGGATTTGAAAGGAATCAACTACAAAATGAATGCAACTACAAAAAGGTGGTCCCAACTCCACTTTTTTGTACAAAACGACCCCTGGCCGGCAATCTGTACTGTAGCCCAAGTCCTCCCCTTTACGTAGCTGAAATTTGAAGGAAGATAGATATATATATATATATTATGGAAAATAAAACATGTGTGAAACCACCAACCAGCTGTAGATGAGCTGACCAGCTGTTGACTCTTTTCATTGCTTCAAGTTTTTTTTGGGATGAATCATGACCTTTTGTGAGACTTACTACGTAACAAAAAAACTTGCATATCTTGACCCCCAGAAAAAAAGACATGAGACTATATAGAGATATGAAGTCTGAAAATGGTGTACCCAAATCCACTGGTTGATGATGATTTCAATTATTTCCCCCATGAAATGGCCAAAACTTGGGGTAGCCTAACAAACAAACCCATCTTGGGATCCGTCATCGTTGACCCACAAGGAGTTGCCGGCGGCCGCGTTTTTTTCGCGGCAAGCATAAACCATAAAGAGCTCCTGCCGAGGGAAATCATCGTGATTTTCTGGCGCAAACGGATGAGATGATCCTCAAAAAAAATGAGACCCATCTAGACCTGGATAGAAACCAACATTGGACAATATCCCTGGTTGGTGGTTTCAACCCCTCTGAAAAATATTAGTCAGATTGGATCATCATCCCAACTATTGGAGAAAACAAAAAATGTTCCTTCCAAACCACCAACCAGTCAATGTTGATGTCCACTTAATAGGCAAACATCTGCTTTATAGGTATCTCTTGACAAACCCAAATCAGGCAGTTGGAAACTTCATCACACCCCATGCTCCCGACTCCAACACCTCCAAATCTTGTGCTTCAGAGCCTTACAAATCGGATGGGAAAACAGAACTTGGCGCAGGAACCGTAGCACTAGCTGCAAATGTGGTGAAATATATCACAATTAATCTATATCTGGGATGGCTTTTCTTGATCGAAATTGGCAATGTCCGCAAGGGCCCGATGTCCCTACTTTTAGGGAACAAACAAAAATGCCAACCTGGAAACACGAGACTATCAACACTTTGGTTCACATACGTTTTATTAGTAAAAACAAATCCACTGGAAAACTGTTCAGACCCACAGGTCACTGGTCCTTTTTGGGTCTAAAGCATCTGAAACCGTCCAATCATTGATCCACATCAAATGGAATTTGTTGAATCTATGCTAAAGTAATATTACATCATATTCCAACATCAACCGTGGCTCCAGTTTTTTGAAGGCAACATCCTATGGCAACTTTTACTGGAAAAACCTCCTCAAACTGTCGGGCCTCCCACCAAAAAAAATCAGCTGTCGGGCCGCTGGGTTGCTTGAAGTATTCCACCTCCAAACTGTGGTCTTTGCACAGCCTTGGTGAGAACTTCCCAGTGCTGGTAGAGTAAGTTTCTCTAGACTTGGGTGAGCACAAACTACAGATTACTACAGGATATTACATATATATATATACACATACTACAGGATACTGGAGTTTTGTGGATCTGAGCATGGTTCGACTCTTCTATGACAGTGCTACTGAACACCGCTCATCTGCTATTTCAGAAAAAAGTCCAGGTCATGTGTAATCAAAGGTTAAACATGCCAATCCTCCTCTTAACATCCACATCATCCACAAATATTTCCCACAACTCATCATCATTGTCATCTCCATTAAACCTGCTTTCTTTCCATCCCTTAAAGATATCCCAGACTCTGCCGCATATTCCCGCACCAAGATGCTGAAGGATTGGTGTCAAGGAAACACCCGACACCTCCATGGCAATACCAAAGATTGCATCCTTGACACCGCTGGTCTCTGAGGCCCCCAAATCCCACGGTCTTCCCTTCGAAAAAGATACGAATCCGAAGATCATCTTCTTACTGGTGCGTTTTACGCAGGGAACGAGGGAATGATCCATAATCACTAGTAATAATAATCCCATTCCCCCATTCCCATCCATTCCCTACTAAGCACCAGTAAGTCTTGGTGTATATTCTATCTCTGGACAAATTCATGGAAGCTCATTCGGGATACGATTCAGTAAATTAGATTAAAATAGATATGGAAACCCAATCGGGTTTCACCCCGTGGGGAACCGATGTACAAATAGGCTATTTCCTGATTTATATGAATTTACTGTAGGGCAAGTTCCATTTTATGCTTCAAATCCAGACCCACAAATGACCAACGGGACCCAACGGCTGGTCTCCAGCTCTTGGATTTCACCTCCTGGGATGCGGCCATGCGGCTGGGGAGAGTTGTTGCCCCCCCCCATTTTTTGCTTGTTGCGGCTGATGTTACCCTCTGGTAAACTAACATAACTATGGAAAATCACCATTTTTAATGGGAAAACTCACTATAATTGGCCATTTTCAATAGCTATGTTAAATTACCAGAGGGTATCCAGCATCGACTCCAGCGGTGCCCATATCGAAGTCCGCGGGGAGGTCCAGAGCGGCAAAGCACTGTGGGGCTCTACTGGTGACATCCGGTGACCATGATGAATCGTTCAGCACAAGCCGTTCAAGCCACATGATGGCTTCCAGCCAGCCCATTGATGACATCAAAAAAGGCAGACGGGTGAGCATTTCCCACTCAGACATTCACGATCTTCCCAGTGTCCTTGAAGCTGTTGATTCTATTGATGGTTTTGAACTGGACAGCACACCGACCAGTTTGCAGAACTCTGTTGAGCTGGCAGTTTGATATATCTAGAATGTTAGATACAAACCAATTTATAGCTAAACGGGGGCGCCATAGATGACATATTGGGAACTTCGCCCAAGTTCGCGGCAGTGAGTTTGGACGGAAAAACCTGCACTGTAACTAACACATCTCGCAACAATGAGCTACAATGTGTGTAGTATGTGGGTTTGAGACATCAGTTATCTCCAATATCCATTGGTTTATAATGATTTTCCCTACCAAAATCGTGTAACTACTATCCGGATCCATTATATCATATCCCCGTTGGAAAACCAAATATCTCCCCATTCTGGCTAGATTCTTGCTGAAGAATCCCTAGTGTTGTCCTGTCAATATTCCGTTTTTCAACAAGGGAGATGGCGCACTTTCCAATTTGGCGAGCCGACCCTACGGTCAGTTTATCGGCTTCGCAAAGTATTCCTAGTCCTCATTCGCCAGTTCGAGATATCCAACAGTTATGGGTTATGTTACTGGGTGTTGACCAACTTAGCTAGAAAAATCCAATGACATTCCATTCAATACCTATATGTTTTCCTGGTTAAAAACAAAAAACACGTCAAAAAACTCAACTTAGCCATTCTCAAGTCACTGGGGCACCACCTTTTGACCATCCTTTTTTGAAACATCAAAACGGCCAAGCTTCCCAATGCTTGTCATCGAGCCCTTGAAGCAACTGGACCTTGGGGTCGAGTCGATCAGATCAAGCAACTTAACTATCTTGGGGGCCATTAAGTGTAGAGAAAAATCAAGAGAATGATACAAATATAGCATGAATGTTCATGATCAACGTGCAGTTATTTACAATATATATATAGTATATATATATATAATATATATATATATTGAAATGTATGTATTTATAATTTATCATAGCAATTATTTATAATATATATATATATATACGTATATATATTGCCACAGACTACCGACAGTTTTTGAAGCGCCAAGTCGTCGTGATGTCCGCCTCTCGGGGCGATTTGTCAAACTGGGGCCCTGACTTCGGCTCCTTCCACGTCCACCTTGAGAAAAATCTCACCTGCGGAGATTTTTCGCCCCGCGCAACCAACTGGTTTTTCCACGTTTTTCCAACACGACAAGGGGCCAGAACCTGGGACTTGGAAAGTTACCTTTCTGAAAAAAACTGGGTGATTCTCAGGGTCAAACTGTGATAGATAGTTCGGGAGAAGGTAAGTCAGCGAAATCGCAAGAACATGCTCGCATCCGTCTTATAATTCGTGTATGATACTGGCCGAATTGGAGGTCAGAAACCTGCAACTTAACCAATGTTGGGATCTGTTCTTATATAGTTCTAGGTCATGTAAGGTAGCTGCTGCTTGATAAGCCCAGACAAATCACGTTGTACTATGTGATATGTAATTCTCATACAACTCAAATGGATTCAAATGGTTACATTGCAATTAAGATTCTCGGATTTTTCTGATAGATCAAAGTATGATCAAAGTCGCAAAACCACTCCAACACTCCAACAGTACACAGATGTTTTTTTTGGGGGGTAGAGGTCAATATCATGTACCTACGAATCCACATAGGGTACGAAATCCTGTGCATTGACATATCTGTCCCATACCCAGGACACTGACCACCCTAACTGTGAAACCCTGAGAATCCATGGACGTTGGTCCTTAGCCAGGGCTTATTACCGAACATGTAGTCCATTGTACATGAAACAACTGTATCGAGACTATTGATCGAAACAAACATCACCACCACCACCAACACCATCATCACCATCACCATCACCATCACTATCACTATCACCATCATCACCATCATCACCATCATCATCATCATCA
>Ga0126342_10011648_pt1 | contig 15697 bp, 10 predicted proteins | sample Cyp1metagenome_FD_92528 | JGI IMG/M metagenome (GOLD analysis project Ga0126342, IMG submission 92528) | Coral microbial communities from Lord Howe Island, Old Settlement Bay, Australia - Cyphastrea 1 metagenome | ecosystem: Host-associated > Invertebrates > Cnidaria > Coral ...
CGCAGAGTGCACGCACGCACGGGCTTCGCTGGCGCACGGCGCATGCAAGTTCTATAGATGAGAAAAGTCTTATATATATCTTTAAGGCAACTTCCGCCCCGCCTCGTGCGGGTACTACTGGTAGACAGACAGACAAATAGATAGATAGATAGATAGATAAATAGATAGATAGATAGATAGATAGGTAGATAAATAGATAGATAGATAGGTAGATAGATAGATAGATAGACAGATAGATCAGTAGGTAGGTAGGTAGATAATCAGAGAAAGATAGAGAAACAGAGAGAAAAAGAGAGAAAGAGAGAGAAAGAGAGAGAGAGAGACAGAGAGATCAAGCACCTTTCAGTCCATCAGTGGCTTCGCCCTGACATCCCTGATTCACAACAACCAATCTCTCCTATAGGTTTCCTATTTTTGAAACTTCCGCCACCGCCTTGTGCGGTACTACTGGTAAAACCAATGGCTATCTCACTCTACAGTCAAAGCCCTGTAGACCAGTTACTTGATTATTAATAGTTATCAAAACATGTATAATGGCTATTTCACTCTATAGTTAAAGCCTCACATACCAGTGACTTCTATATATCTTCTATGGTTATCAACGGCAAAACGATGGGGTGATCATTATGCCAACTGATTCCCTGATATTCTATATGAGATTCTAAAACAAATATATTCTATATATATATATATATCAGTGATCATTCCATGTCTCCTTATTAACCATTAAGCACTATTAATGATATTCTATACCAAATATTATATATATATATATATCACTGATCATTCCATGTCTCCTTATTAACCTTTATTAACCATGATGAATGATATTCTAGAACATATATATATATAATTATATATATATTCTACATATATATATAAATATATATCTCTCTCTCTTAGTGGTCATTACATGTCTCATTATTAATGACATTCTAGAACAAATATTACATATATCTTAGTGATCATTCTATTTCTCATCATTAACCATTATGAACCATCATCAATGATATTCTATAACAAATATATTCTATATATACCAGTGATCATTCCATTTCTCATTATTAACCATTATGAACCATTATTAATGATATTCTATAACAAATATATTCTATACTAGTTGGTGGTATACCTACCCCTCTGAAAAATCATGGAGTGAAAGTCAGTTGGGATTATGACATTCCCAATATGATGGGAAAGTCATTCAACATTCCATGGTTCCAGTCACTACCAACCACTAATCCCATTATTAACCATTATTAACCATTATTAATGATATTCTATAACAAATTATATTATATTATATATATGACATTCCCAAGATGATGGGAAAGTCATAAAATTCCATGGTTCCAGTCACCACCAACCAGTATATATTAGTGATCATTCCATTTCTCTAGTGACTTACGAAAAGCGCTCACCCCCGGAACCCCCGCTCCGCACCTGAGTCCTGGAGATTCCTGGCGTGGCCGAAGGAAGAAACGCCGAACGTCCACCATGAAGCTACGAAAAAACATGGTGAAACACCCGAGGCTGTTTTTTCTTTATTTTTGTATAGGGATGTTTCATGATATAGGAAAATGACTGATATGATTTTTCCTATATTGTTTTTGTTTTGCTGGAAAATGATTGATATCATGATTCTATAGCTCATGTGGGCTAAAACTATAGAGAAAACGATGTGGAACACCCATGCTACCATGTTGTTGTGTTTTTTTTGGGTGGGAAAATGCTGTATACAATCCACATGGCGGCTTTTCCACATCTTGTTGGTCTACAGCAGGGTAATCGATGTTAGTGAATTCACACTTGGGGAGTTACCCTCTGGTAAACTAACACAACTATATGGAAAATCACCATGTCTAACGGGTAAATCAACTACAACTGGGCCATTTTCCTTAGCTACCTTAAATTACCAGCAGGTAGGTCATGGTTTCTGTGAAAGCCCCTTTGAATGGATGGTTCAATACCGAACAACAATTGGAGCTACGGCAAGCATAATCCAAGAATCGGGTGGTTCATCATGTTCTGCGTTAAAGGACATGGCCATGGGGCCGGGCTGTTTCCACATTCAAATGGCCATGTTAGGGCCAAACCCTAAAGTAGTGAAACATGCCCAGACAGTTGCACTGATAGACGTTGTGTGCCAGAAGTGTTCTTCACTCGTTTCGCATCCAGACTTCAACAAACCCTGTATCATGGAATCATCCAAGAAGGGATCGAGTACGATTAAGTTTCAGATAGTTTCAGTCTTCATACAAAAGCATAGACAGCATAGCCTGGCAAACTGTGTATTCCGCAACCAGTCACAAGGTGCAAAGAATCAACGGTGCGCAGCCAGTCGGCCTCTTGTGCAGCACATAGTACTCACTGTGAAGAATGTCCTTTGGCGGACAAAGGTGAAAACAGCAACCTTTAGGCCATGAAGTCAGCTAAGGGAAGTTGTGCTATTGGAACCACTACAGTATAATATCCTGTGGCTATTGGAACCATTTATACCTGCCCGTTCATTGACTGTGCTCATCCAGGAAGGATGTTCCACAAGGTCGACAACAGCGTTGGTAGATGTCGGTAGTGTACATCTCTTTTGGTCCTCCGAAGCATTCCATCCTTATCCTAATTGATGCAAATCCAACAATGGGGACAGTTGTCGAAAAAGAGTGCCCCTAACAACACGCAAGAAATCTGAGTGGTAACTAAGTTCAAGCTCTACTCTTCCAATACATTTATTTAAACACATTTCAAATGTAAACGTCCTTTTGAAGCATCGGCATTATATTATATTGTACTATGCCAGTTCATGATACACCTACCCGATGTTTCTACAAAACGAAGGTCCATGTCCAGGGGATCCGCAGGCGCACCTGTGACTCGGGATTCTCCACCCAGACCCAAAATGGCTCACTTGGCCTGGACGACTTCCGTACGGCTGGATCCATTTGGTTGAAAAAAAACCTGACAGGTCCACTTGTTGCATGCATCACATACATCTACCTGAATTAGATGATACAACATCATATAATATAAATCATAAATCCTGTGAAATTGGTTTTCGAGCTGGAAATTGGTTAGTTGCTTTCCACCTCAACGAGTTTTTTTTACCTGAAACTATAGGTGAAACGAAGGCCATTGTCTCCGTGAAATTGAGGCAAACACCATCCCATTTTTGCGGCAAATTTGTGACAAGTTAATGGGAACATCAAAACAGAAACACATGCAGAAACATGCTAGTTAGATCTAGTTAGGACTTGTTTCTATCTTCAAATTTGCTTCTTCTGGCCTGCTGACCCTACACCATGTCTCTGCCTAGATCCTCAAGATCCGTCAATTCAGAATTTTACCCAGCATTCACTTTCAACTTGTAAGAATTGCTACGAGCACGTGTGTTTGTCTGAGAATGGAATACCCCACAACTGCGATTGTTGATATTTCTCACACAGAACACGCCCCCTGTACACTTCTCAGTCCGAGAAAACCTCTCAGCCCCTGAGTGTCCTACCCTGACCAGCGATCACTCCAATCGAACTCGGGTTTGATGGTCAACGTAATCCTGGCCGGATCACGATCATCACGTGGATCCAAGGATAAATCCCCTTCGGATTGCTGGGATTGGGGCATCTTGAAGAACTTCTCGCAGTTTTGAACACAAGTTCTGTATGTTTGCCATTTATATGTATATATATATATATGTATTATGATTATATATATATATATATATATATAACTCTTATGGCCATTTTAGAGGCCATGTTGGAGGCAATAATCTCAGATTTTCACACAACCCACCAAAAAAGCTTTGCATACCGCTCTTCACACTGTGGACTGTGCACCTCATAATCATCGATGTGATTGGCTGAATCTTCGCGTCCAAGGTCAAGTTCGGAACTCGCCTGTGGTTCCAGTGGTTACCCAATTTTAGGTCCTCACCATCCCCCAGTCATCACCATTTTTATAGGTGGGGTGTAGAAACTATTCCCAGTCACGGGTAGTTTATGACATTGTTTTGCCCACAATAGCAATGATTCTTGGGCTTACCTCATCTTGTTGAAACTCATGATCTGCCATGGCTACGGTGTTAGAAAGCTGTCGACATGCGTCCGGCTCACCTCCCCGATAGTTAGCTGAGTTGATGTATATATCGTGTATAACTATAGTTTTTCCATCAGGTTTGTCACAGATATCTAGTGAAAGGTGTTTCTAAATCAACTTTGCCGGGTTTGCCGGGCTTGTCTGAAAACAAGAATCCACACATGTTCACAACTGGTTGGTGGTATCAACCTTCTTGAAAAATATGAGTTCGTCAGTTGGGATTATGAAATTCCCAATATATGGAAAAATAAATGTTCCAAACCACCACTTTGACCACTTTGATTGGCGCACTGCCTTAGTCTCGAAAATAGTGCCTTGACTGTGGTTGAAACGGGACAATGTCACACCGGAACTTGCAGGTGATCCAAAACCCTAGCTTGGCTTCTGAAGGGAACAGCACCTAATTGAAAACACCCCCTGTCAGCGTTCTCCAGCCATCCATAAAACGGTAGCGCCAAGCAGCTGGCATGCATACATATCATGTGGCTCTGTGGCCTACAGTACTGAGACATAACGTCAAAATTGGCAAGGCGACTAATTTCACTGAACGGCGACTGTACAAAACGCAGACCGGAGGTGAAAGACTGCAACTCCCAGGAACCAAGGTGTGTTTCACGCATGGCCCACAACTCCCGGAACATGTTTGTAACAACATCACCAGCATCGCTTTGGAGGCCCAAAGAGTTGGCAGCATCCAAGACAAAATTGGCGTCACAAATGGCATCCACAGGACCCGGGTGAAAGGCCACCCTGACCCTGAAAACACTGTAGAACACAAGAAGCACAACCATCTTTTTTTCGCAGACGACCATACTTTCTCACGAGACAGTGCCGATGCAAACCCCAACGTCAGGAGCACAAAGTCGGGCACAAGAGCCACCATTGGCCAGTAAACAAGCAAAGGAGCAGTCCTGACACTGCACCAACCAGATGGCTCACGCCCTCCCCATCATTCACCTTCCTCTCTCGGACGATTGGACAACAACCCCCGAATGTGAGAGGGCCAGGTCACCAACACAGCTTGAATACTATGATTCTGCGTTTCAATCTGCCCATACAACTGCTGAGTCTGAGATTGCAACTGGGCTTGGAGAAAGTTCGCACGCTGGGTCTGATGGTAGGAAACTTCCACAGATTGGCCACGACAAGCATCAATCTGTTTGAACAAGTTCGCCCACGATGGCACAGCAGGATGGAGCACCATGGTGCTGGCTCCACTGGTATAGTGGCAGGAACCAGGAACTGTCGCCCCACCACCGCATCAATCAGTGTCACTGAGTCATAACCCCCTTTCAACAGTCCACTGTACTTGACCAGGTTGCCAGTTGCTCGATTCCGAAGCAAGTGACCTTCAAGGGAGGAAACAAAGACCACAATGTCCAAGACCAGACAGATCTCCAGGGTCAGTGCCATGGCGAAAGCGAGGAACGAACTCTCAACGCTCAGCTGGGACGGCCGCACCAGCTGGAAGGTGTTGAGCCCGCGGCTGTTCCAAACCACCAACCATAAGTCAATGGGGAGGATTATCCCATATATTACGGAAAGGAAAATTCATGTTTGAAATCACCAACCAGTTGATTAATCATCACAAATTCCCCCCAGGACGCCATCCAACCACGGCCGCGCCTCATGTATTTGTCCACTGCCCTGCCCCAATCCTTACTGCCAGTGATGTTTGTCAGCTCGCTGACCTTGCCCAAGGCATGGTTCCCAGACACCCCAAATATGTGGGGGGGGAAATCACGGGAAAATGATGGAACATGGCTCGATCTAGAGGTAAGATTACCACTTCCCCCCTGCCTGTGGCGAAAATTTACCTATACTGGAGCAAGCCTCAGAAGCAACAATATATGCTCGTATGGGGTTGCAAAAAAAGATGACCAGCAAATATGTTTTCAGAAGTCACCGGGATATAGTTACTATATATGTTGATGGGAAGGAAATAAAAACACAACACTGTATTATGTTGTCCGAAACTGATTGATTAGACCCAATCGAACAGTGATATATGGAGATGTAATTGGGAAGCTTTAACTATACCAACACAAACCAAGAAAAATTTATAATATACCGAAAAGAACATAATCATCCATTGGATTTTCAGGGCAATCCATTTTCCAACAGACCCATTTGCTGAGTATTTCCAACAATCTGCTGGTTGAATTGAAGTAGCCAGGATGAAATCATTTGGACCCGGGCCCGTTGCGGACATACATATCCGACACAACAATTAATATTCAAAGTTCATGCAGCCATGTTGCCAACCTACTTAGATTGGCAAATCAAATCAAATTAGTTTAAAATGTTAAAGACTGCTTAGAATCCTGTGATAGCTAGGTATCCTTAGTTATAATATACATAATATATAATATATCTGGTTGGTGGTTTCAACCCCTCTGAAAAAACAAAATATTAATCAAATGGGATTATTGTTCCCAATATGTGGAAAAACGATAAATGTTCCAAACCACCAACCAGATATGTATATGATGTCCTTAATTGATTGTTTTCAGCACTTACAATATATACTACAATGTGAGGCCCCCGTTCGATAGCGTTCAGTTGGTTTATAGCTCCAATTTCACTCTGGTTTATGGTACGTAAATAACGAACTAGTTACTGGGGCTTTTGTTAACCAACAAAATCACATCACCATTGGGGGCCTCACGGCCTGTATAAGATCAGCTGGCCCGAGCTAACGTCCGTGGCTAACGTCCGCGGCCCGATGGCCCACATAGCCCACACAGCATCCGGCCGTCATGTTGAGGATGGTCCAGTAGTCGAAATTGGCATCCTGCCGTCATGTGGCACAGTCGTCGACATGGCATGGCACTAAAAAGCCCCGCAAATTGGCCAGATAAAACAAGCTTAAAATGATGGGAAACTGATGATTCCTCAGTTGATTTCAGGGTATATCCATTTTTTAATGAATCACAAACCGTGCATTTTACACATGACGCATAAATTCAGCATGCGTTCTCGTGTCTTTTATATTTGTTGTAAATGCCGTTAAGGAGAAAAACACATACAAACAATTGAGAAATTCTGCCAATGAACTGGGCCAGACAGAAACCGAGAGAGAGAGAGAGGAATGACATGGACGCCTCTTGTGCGATCTTCTGCAAAAGGTTGCGATCTGCTGGGACGCATTAGACTGACAACTCTGGCTACTTGTACCATCTGCACTTGTATAGTTGTATATTGATTTGATGTTCCAATCAAAGTAGTCTCAGCGTCTGTGCGAAAGAAGGTAATCAAGAGGTTGTATCATTACCGCCCTTCACATACATTGATATGGATCTATGAAAACAAACGATGGCCACATGTGTCTGCATCAAAACATATCAAAACACAGGTACTCTGGTGTAGCCCCACCAAAATAGTTGGTTCTTACAACTATATATACAGGCTTCACGGAAAAAAAACCGTCAGGTTTATCATCCTGTTCCCAATTAAATAAACATAGCATTGTCCTGAATATAATCTCATAGGCAAAATTCCATGGTTTCTTAAGAGTTTATCATCATGTTCCTCATTAAAATGGCGAAATAAATATATGGATTCATAGCACTTTTTGGACCCCGATACATCTCGTCTCCCATTCCTCCCTGCCTCCAGCTTCTTGACGATCTGTTCCTTCAACACTCCGCCCTTGGGCCCTTCATCCAGAGATTTGCCGCCCTGAACGGGAGTCGAACATGGCTAGCTGGAAAATCCTCTATTAAATAGTTAGTTACATGGCAAGAAATCATCTATATCTATAAAACAGATATTATATATATATATACGGATACGTATATATACATTAGTTTTTTTCCCAGTAGACCATGTTTGATTTGCAGAGGGTAGGATAAAATACTAGGCAATATGATATTAAGTCAGCAAAAAATATGTCTCAAACAACTGGGAACTAGTTTGAATACTTAGAAGCGGTATGATACTATCTGTCTACCATGCCAACACAAGGTGCTAGGCTCAAACACTTGGCAGAGCATGTAAAGGCCTTGAATGTAAAGTTGCAACTGACAGCGCGCAAAACAACTGCCACTGTTTCTGCAGGTTTCACTTCATCATCCAGCAGGCGGTACTCTGTACGCAACATATCAGGAGCACCTTGTTGCTGTTGGCACTCCCAGGGGGGTAGCAAAAATGTCGCAACACATGCTGACCTCGAGCGCACGTGGAACAAGATGGGATGGAGACTTAAAATATCCAAATTGAAGGCTGATGCAACAAACGGCACTCCAAGAATACGTTTGCCAGAAAATCATAGAATATCTATATGCTCCTGGCCTACACTTTTGCTCGAATATGCGGACAGTTTGCGTCTCAACATGTCTAAAGTGAGATGATTGAAAGTAGACAGGAGCGGAGGGCTCAACATGGCACATGCCAGACCTTGCCTGTATTGATTGATGGCCCGACGAGCCACCAGGGATTCTGGGTGCCCAAGCTTTGCCACAGCCTCTGGTCGATCATCTTGCCTGAAAAAGCTAAAGCTAAAGTTTGGTCATCACCATGTCTCAAGAAAATTTGCGGATTTTCAGGAAACCTGCGACCTACTATAAAAATAAATATACATATATAAATATCAGGATATCTCATATACATTTGTACGATTATATACCATTTTAAATATGATATATAGATAGATAGATCTTTAAGCAGCCCCAGCTTCCGTTCCCAGCTTCGGTCTCTGAGTCCCTGGCACCACTCGAGGAGACGGTCGCTCATCTCGCTCATGTTGGTCACTCGAGTCCTTGGACCACGGGGTGAGGACAACCTGATCCAACCTTCAACCTACGAAGTTATAAGAAGCATGGTCACATCATGCATATCATTGGCATATATATTTTTCGATTTTGTTTTCTAAGAATTTCTATAGGGTACGTTTCTTTCAGGGCAGTTTGGATGTATCTGGATATACTTCATAGTCTATGTCCAAATAATACATATCGACAAGGCCATGAGAAAAACTCGCCATCCATGGCCAGCTTTCTGCGATCTGAGCTTAAAGACATGGTAATCTCAAACAATGCGCGGAAAAGCCTGGCAGCCCAGTCAGCATCAGTCAGCCCTCCCCATTCACTCCCCAAAATGACAAGATCCAACACTATACATTGGGGACTTGGGCGGTATATCATTTTCGGGGATGGAATTAGTGCATACAAACATCAAGGACAAACAAACGACTCTCCACAATATGGATAGGACTGCATCAACTCTTGCCATATTCATTGTGTTCTTCCTGGAGTTAATGGGACCGGGACCATCACCATTCGTTCATCACTTTCAAGATCTTTTAACATCTGCTCATCCAGGTTTGTCTTCCGAACTGCAGCACGCCTTAGCATGACAAACTGACATATTGATATAATCACGGAATAATCACACTATCAACATTTTTTGGGAAATAAATGGCAATGAACAATTGATAACCAACTTAAGATGCTGATACTGACCAATTTCTTGAAATTGAAGTCTTCCAAACTCATCATAATTGCAGGGTCTATGGATGTCTATGGTCGGAATCGATGGTCAGGAGATCACCAGGATTTTCGAGTGAGGCGCCTGGAGGCATTTTGCAGGACGTAGTTGCAGTCACTCACCAGACTGAAACCCTGAGATCACGCTGAGCACTTGGAGCTTCCCAGATTTCCAGGGAACAAGGCCCCAAGGCCCCCAACATTCCAACTGGAGAAACTCACCTCTGGCTGAAAGAACATGAGCAACCCTGGTTCAAATCGGAACCCCCATGGGTTTTGACCGGTAGATCTATTGCTAAATATTCTGAGTCTCGCAAAAGTTCTCTTTCCATCTCTATCAATTCTAGGATGGCAGACATATCCTAATCTATCCAGCACTGCGAAATCAAGGTCTGTCCCTCCACAGGAGCCATAAAACAGAGCATCATAAGAATGTCAAGATAATGCGATGGGATAGGATCATTTTTTTGATAGTCCTATGTTCCATAATCCGCACCTATATATATATATATATATATTGTTGGTGGTTTTAACCATATTGAAAAATATTAGTCAAATGGGAAGGATTATCCCATATATATTATAGGAAAAAACATGTTTAAAACCACCAACCAGATATAGATATATATAGTCATATAGTATAACCCCCTACAAGCATCCATCCATTTGAGGCCACAGGACGTCAATGTATCTGCGGCTGAGATAAACTTGCAGTAGGATTGCCACCTGGGTGGTGACTATTGAGGCGGGATCTGGGGGCCGAACTTGAAATTCAAATTGATTTGATTAGTCATATTTAATTCCGTCTTCCACTAAAACCCCCCCAAATAAAAACAACAGGATTGGTGTGGCACTTCCGTTTTTTTTTGGTTGGACACATCTGGATTTTCATTGTGGTAATTGAGAATCAATAGGAGAACGCAATGGTGAAACAATGGGTTCAACCCTTTACTAATGAAAATAGATTGCCAACTGGAGGTTTTTGCTATTAGGGACCCATCTCACAAACTTTATTTTGTATTGTTACCAGTAGTACCGCACAATGCGGTGGTGGAAGTTTCAAAAATAGGAAACCTATAGGAGAGGTGAGTTGTTGTGAATCACGGATGGCAGAGCGAATCCACTGATGGACCGAAAAGTGGTTGGAATGTCGAGCTATCTATCTATCCATTCATCTTTCTATCTATCCATCAAATTTGTCTGTCTGCCTTCCTATCTGTCTACGTATCTCTTTCACAATCCATCCATCTATCTATCTATCTGTCTATCTATCTACCTATCCTTCTAGTTTTCTGTGTGCTTATCTATTATATGTCCGTCTCCCTATCCGTCAATCTGTCTTTCCATCTATCTGCTTAGCTCTCTATCTGTCCATGCAGCCGTCTATCCATCAAACTGACCTGTCTATGTGTCTATCTGTCTATCTATCTTTCTTTCTATTTTTCTCTTTCGATATCTAACCATTTCCTTGTCTATCTGTCTGTCTGTCTTTCCATTTGTCTTTCGGTCTATCCACCTATATAGTTTTCTATCTGCCCATCCAGCTGTCCATTCAATCCGAAACATTTCACCTGCCAAATCCTCTTCAAGTGTTCCACGCCTGCCATCGTTTTTGGAAATACTACAAAACCTTCACGTTTTGCTCACTTTTGACAAGGTGCACAATCCCTTGCACCAGCCACGCAAAACGACATCTCAACTTCCAAAGGTGGTCCGAACATCTGGTGCTTTTCACATTTTGACTTCGAAATTTGCTCCGCGCCACAACAGCATGCACTTTTTCGACATGTCAACCTCAAAACGTGCTCCGAAGCTGGGTGTTTTGTACATTTTGACTTGGAAATGTGCTTCGCGCCCCAACGCGGTGCACTTTTTCGACATCACAACGTCCAAAAGTGGTCCGAACATGGTGTGCTTTGTACATTTTGACTTGGAAATGTGCTTCGCGTCACAACAACGTGCACTTTTTCATCTCTCATCTGGCCACATGGCTCCGCACCCGCCGCTTTAGCGAGCCTACTTTTCGACCCTCCGGAGCCACAAATCATTGGAAAAACAAAGTGAATCGTGACTTTTCTACCTTTTCGCGCACCTGCATCTTCTTTCTTCTCACTCTTTCTCTTCTCTGATCTTCTCTCTTCTGCTCTTCTCTTTTCTGACTCTTCCCACCTCTGCTTTTTCATATTGTCGGAAGTTTGACTTCTAAACTTCCTTCGATTATTAAGGTTTTCACTGGACTACTAGGGGAAAGCTTCAAAATTCAGTTTTTGGCAATACTTTATATAGATTCTAAAAAGGAATTTAATCAAATTTGAAATCGAGTTTTGTTATTGTTAGTATTAGGTTTTTTCATTGGAATATCAGTGGAAAGCTTCGAAATCCAGTTTTTGGCAATATTTTTTATATAGATTTTAATAACATATTTAATCAAAATTGAAATAGTTTTTCCTAAAACAAATATTACAGTAGGGTTTTTGATTGGAATATTGGGGGCGGTGTTTTAATAATAGGGAGAGAGGATTAGTGGTTTGACTCTGATTATACTCTCATCATCATCTACGAAAAGTATCGAACACAAAGTCATGGTAGACCGCAATGTAGAGAAAATAACCTTATCTATCCCAAAAGCTCAAAATATGTTGCACAGCGTTTCTTTATCAAAATAGTAATCTTCTGTGACACATATTTTAAACCAACACATGTTTAAACCTTCATCAACATATTCTGGTTGGTGGTTTCAACCCCTCTGAAAAATATGAGTTCGTCAGTTGAGATCATTCTTCCCAATATATGACTGGTCATAATCCAAATCTTCCAAACCACCAACCAGTGTTTAAACCTTCAACAACATATTGTAAAACCAACATCAAAATTATCTTTGGAAAATCCGCCATTGGGTCCGATGGATTTCCCAGCCATGGTTTGTTTCTCCACCGGCCTTGCCATAGACATTGTCTGTGCCACCGAGAACGCGCACAGGGCAAACCTGGTGGTGATTTCGAACCCCAAAACAACCAAAATGGTGTGTTACATGGAGCTTTCCTACAATGTGAGGCCCTCGTTCGATAGCTAAGTTGGTTTATAACTCCAATAACTATGATTTATGGTATTTATAACTATAGTTACTGGGGCGAATCTAAACCAACAAACATCACTGGGGGGCCTCAGCTTTCCTAAGTCATGAGGATAGCTCCAAATCATCCAAGTCATTGGACTCGACCATTGAAGCCTATGAGTGCCGCGTCGGTGACTTGGGGATCCCCCAGTTGAAGAACCCCCAACATGGGAAAACCCAATCGAGAATGGTTGAAAAGGGATACCACAATTTCGAGAAACACCCGGAATATATAGCAGCAGAAAATCGCCGATTTTCAAAAGATCTACAGTCCCGTTGCGAGCTATGAGGTGGATGCTGGGGATTCATAACTCGATAGGAAACATCCAGGTTGCCTTTTAAAATGGCAACTATTGAAACTGGATGAACATTGCCATTTATAGTTGATTTATGTTGATTTCACTTCCAACTGTTTCATGGCATGTGACGCTTGTCTTGATGGTCCCCTTGGTCATAGGAAACCCACACATCGACCTTGGTCGCTGGAGATACATTTCTCTAACTCTGCAGATTCCGGAATACCCCAAGCCCCAAGCTATCCCCAAGAAAAATGTTCATGTTGATGCCAGGAAAACCATGTTTTTCACCAGTGGATTTTGGTGAAAGGTGGTGCCTCCCAATTATCTTAGTTGGTTTATGTATGTTTATGCTACCTGCATTGACGAGAGAGAGAGAGAGATATATATATGTGTGTATATACTTACCATAATCTACCATAAACCAAGCACTTCTTGGGGTTTCCTTCCAGTAAATTACCATAATTTTCTCTGGAACATGGCCCATGGATGTTCGCTGATTTACCTATTAAACATGGAGATTCTCCATATAAAACTGATTCCTGCCGAACCGCAGCGCTGCACCTGGGGGTCCTCCATCAAAGTACCCAGCTCGGCTTGTTCATCTTCGCGGCTCTGACGGCGGCAGTTGGAGATGACCCGATGAGGTCACTCATTATTAGTTGGCAGATCGGAACCCCAATTTTCATATATGGAGATTGATTAATCACATTAGTAATCCCATTCCCCCGGACACTTTTGTTTACACAGCCTATCACTTTTTGTCCCTTGAAATATGCGTTGCAATCCCCTACGAACCCATGGTTCCTGCAGGGTGTTTGTCCTAGGGGGAAGAGAGTAGCTATGCCGGCTATGCCATGGGACTCAACACTGTTCTTCCAAGGTACATGATCTATAGATGGTGGATTGTCATGGATGGTCCATACCCTCTGGTAATTTAACATAGCTATTGAAAATGACCACTTTGGATTTTCCCATTGAAAATGGTGATTTTCCATAGTTATGTTAGTTTACCAGAGAGTACTCTGGAGTATGCATGAAATGCTGGCTGCAGTTGGGCTTCACCGCATCACAGCAGAGAGATGGACATGACATGAGTCAAAAGCCAGTGAAACAGGAGGGAGATCAGGACAATCTTTAAGCTCCAAGGGCAACAGACCAACCAGTTCATTAAAAACTTTATATACTGGAAAACCATCACGAAACAGAAACAAATCGGCTTTGAGATTCATCAATGATCGTCAAGTGTTTTTGTTGACCAATTTTTGGGGATGGCTCCAAATAAAACTATATCAGAATTTGAAGGATTTGCTAACATCCATCCCAGCCACGCCTTGAGCTGCGAGAACTCATGGGCCTTTCCAAAGAGGGCCAAAATCCTCAGTGCTGACAGCTGACCCTTTGATTATAATATGTATGTAAAAATATATGTGTATATATATATATATATATATACATATACCCTCTGGTTGATTAACATAGCTATGGACAATAACAATGCTAATTGGTAATTTAAACACACATGGCAATGTTCAACATCTATGTTAAAATACCAGAGGGTATATATGATTATAATATGTATATACGGATACGTATATTGACATTATAAGATATTATAAGTCATCTTGGACGTGGGAGGAATGGAGTGGTGACCCATGTCGTATCATATGGGAATCATCCAAATCGTGTTGGTTTTTTTCCGGTTCATGCCGCGCCCCACACCAAAAAAAATGATAGATACAAAGCAACGGTTGGTTCATGGGGATTGCTTTAGTGGACGAAAACGATCCCCAGTGTAACGTAGAAAACATATAATAATCAACCAACTGGGGCTTTGAAACTGCACATCATGGCTAGTATTGAATAAAATTGCAAAAACCTTTGCGATGCTGGTGATGTATATCACTATAGCAGGTGTTTTCGAATTGAGAACCATCTTCCAATCAATATCTTCATCATGGCTTTCTGGATAGATATCATATTCCTCACACCTTTGGATTCGGCTTAAACCTTCAATCATTCCGAATCATTCCCCATGATATCTCCATTATATCACAATTACCCTCTGGTAAACTAACACAGCTATTGAAAACGACCATTTATAGTGGATTTTCCCATTGAAAATTGTGATATTCCATAGTTATGTTAGTTTACCAGAGGGTATAATATATGTATATATATATATATATATATTATACACATACTGCTGGGGGGTGCAATAACCATCTTGAAAAATATGAATTCGTCCATGGGAAGGATTAGACATCCCATATAGAAAAAGAACAATAAAAGTCATGAAACCACCAACCAAATAATATATAGCATATATAGCCATATAGCAGGAAAACATGATTATATTTATATATATATATAACTGTATAGAACTGTATATCTAAATTATAATATGCCCATTGCTGTACCGTTGGATCTCAGCTCCGCGCCTGTCATCGCTCATCTCTTGCACCAAGCCCTTGGAGAAGGATTCCGCAGTCTCCCAATCCACCTGAAGAAAACATGTGGGGAATATAGGGCCATAACATCAATGGAAAATATATAGCAATGGAAAATAGCCATGAAAATAAGCATATTTATCGAAGGAAGTTTAGAAGTGAAACTTCCGACAATATGGACAGTTGAAAAGCAGAGGTGAGAAGAGTCAGAAGAGAAAAGATCAGAAGAAAGAAGAGGTAGATGCGCGAAAAGATAGGAAA
>Ga0126342_10011649_pt1 | contig 15695 bp, 13 predicted proteins | sample Cyp1metagenome_FD_92528 | JGI IMG/M metagenome (GOLD analysis project Ga0126342, IMG submission 92528) | Coral microbial communities from Lord Howe Island, Old Settlement Bay, Australia - Cyphastrea 1 metagenome | ecosystem: Host-associated > Invertebrates > Cnidaria > Coral ...
ATGTATATGTATGTATATGTATGTATATGTATGTATATGTATGTATATGTATGTATATGTATGTGTATGTATGTATGTATGTAAGTATGTATGTATGTATGTAAGTATGTATGTATGTATGTAAGTATGTATGTATGTAAGTATGTATGTATGTATGTATGCATGCATGTATGTATGTATGTACATGTATGTATGTACATGTATATATGTATGTATGCATGTATGCATGCATGCATGTATTGTATGTACATGTATGTATGCATGTATGCATGCTGTATGCATGCATGCATGCATGCATGCATGGATGTATGTATGTATGCATGCATGCATGTATGTATGTATGTATATACATATATCAGTGCTACTAAATGCCATAGGTAGCCAACTTTCCGCGTGCGGTCAGTTACTTCGTCTTCGGGCTCCACTTTTTGGAGCATACAGCAATCGAAATTGTCAGCCGTTTCTGTTGAATTGAATGCAAAAAAAAAGAACTTGCCGACTCGTTAAAGCTGCAGTTGCGATGTCATGCTGACTTGAAACGGACGCCTAAATATTCCGAAATTCAATACCTCGCCATCTCTCATTTGCGCAAATGTTGTTGAGCCAATGTGAGAGATAACGAACCACAGTTCCATGTCAAGTGACAAGTGACATTTGTTTGGCTTTGGCCACACTGGGCAAAGAAAAAAAACCGGCTGTCGAAAAAAAATGGAACCCCATTACCCATTCCATCCCATAGGTTCATAGCTCTATCGCCATCAAGTTCAGCGCTGCGATCTGCCATGTTAATCCGCTTGTCGTCCCGCTTGATCCCATCCAGAATGAACTTCCCCCTATAGATGAAACCCGAATTCATGAATAGATCCAATATACATTCCAATGCAGTATCAGGCTTCCGGTTGGGGTGTGTCTCAAAGATGTTCGACTTTGGGGAAACATGTCCGATAAAAACGGAGAAACTGGGCTATGCTCCAGCAAATTTCTCCATATGGAAATCATGGAACATCTACCATTTATAGATCATTTTCAAAGCGGGGTTCATACCGTTCCACAGCTAACATGATTAACATGACGACCCTGTCGCATAGGGCTTGGAAGATTGGTTTCCACTAAATTTATCTAAATGTTGGCTATTTTCAGGATCAAACTGTTTTGCTTCGTGGGAGGGCACTACTTAATGACTTAATGTCTCTCGTTGTCAGAGGAAAAAAGCGGAGCCAGAGCGGAGCAGCCTTCTCGAGGGCTACTTGATCCAGCGCAAGCAGTTGCTCAGCCTAGATCGCTGGGGATTCGTTGCGATTTGATCATTGGTATACTTGTTGTACTAATTTCTGCTAGTATTGTTGTTGCATGTTGTTGCTATTTATATTTCAACATCACCATCGTATGTCCTTGCTTTTACGTTTAAAACATATCAACTAGAAATACGTTGCATATGAATGCCGTAGTATGCCTTGAATTGATCCTACTTTGGTATCTCATGAGCATATGAGCAGGCTTTTAAACCTTCCAGTATCGACATCTAAAGTCTAACGTTTTTCTCGGTGCCATGACCCAGCTTTTGTTGGGAAACACCCCTCAAGACTCAAGGGTGGTGCTTTGAAAAAAAACAGGCGTTTAGGGACTTCCCTTTATCATCTCTGTATCAACTGGAGTTATCTCGTTCCCCGCGGCCTCGTCAATGTCAATTTCCAACTCAGGCCGCTTGGCTGGCTGCCTCGACATCCTTTGGCCTGCCGGGCCCCATGAAACATGATAAGAACATCCTGCAGCCCCATTGAACTGACGAACTGGCGAATTTTGGCAGATTGGCAAGATTTGGCCCCGGATTGAGGGTATATTCGGCAACTTGTTCCTATAGATGTTTCATTATTTTTCCACTTTTTCCCATGGGTTTTCACATGTTTTCACTCGTCACTGGTATCCCATTGAAGCCACAGGCAGCCTGCAACACTCGCAACCCCAGGGGAACGGAGGGGGACTGTTCGGGCTGAGCCAATATGTCTGCACCAAATCCCATGACCAATCCTAAATGGTGGGCTCTGCGTTGGATGTGGTCAGTAATGGTGAAGAAACGATAAGAAAGGTGCATAAATAATCGATTATAATCATAAACATTCATTAGCCCCAAGTTTTGATGCTCTGCGAAACTGCGAAAACGAGTTAGTGCTCAGGATGTGCTCATTATCGCTTCCCACATCAATTTGAGCGCGGCTTGTCGCTTGTCGCTTGCTGCCCACCTGAAAGCCGCAGGCGCGAGGGCCTCGTGGCAACTCAAAATCGGCAGCTCACAGGGCCCATCAGGGCCCACAGCACATCACAGCACCTTTTCCCACAGCTCGACTCACTCATCCGACGTTGGCATCTCAGAAAAGGCTGCTGGAGGAAAGGACCTTGCCGGACGGAACAAACCAATCCAGGTTGGACCCCACGTGCAGTTGGTAGTTTTTCCATGGATCTCTCTATACCTTTTTTTGGGCAAAATATGGCAAAATCAATGGGAATATAACACTAATGTAACCAACAATATGGCTGGATCAATTACAAATCACTCACCTGAAAAGTGCGTCTATTTCGGGATAGCTTCCCCAATCTCCCCCAATCCAATTCCCATCCTTCTAGTCATTTCGTGATGAAATCTATCCATGGCCCACACTCTGTGACGCCATGGAAGCGCCGCAAGTCCTCCAGAGATGTGAGTAACACATCTGGCCTCAAGTGCTGAGAAAGTATCCTGGGATATCCTGGGTTTCTGCGGTGCATAATAATAATCTTATAGATCTTTTAAAAAAAATGATGCCAAATAATTAAATTCACCAGGACTTAATCTATAGAAATGTATAATCAAAAATGAATAAATATGAAAGGCACACACTTCAAGGATCAGTACCATGCAATTCTTCCAGTAGGATTCGGAGACAGGTATAGATTTGGAATTCAGCAAATGGCCGTTTCCTGGCCGCAGAAGTTTCTAAGCACATAGTTTCTGGATCGCGCAACGCAGCTTGCGAAGCGTAATAAGCTTAGTTTTGGCGAATCCCGAAATGTCCAAAAACGTTGACCGCCGCCAGAGCTATAAAAACCCACTGACCCCAGGTACCTTCACCGGAGCCAAGTTGCTCTTCCACCTCACTCTTCACATCGCCCGCAGAAGTTCCGAGGACGCGAACGCTCAGTTTCCTGCCAATCTCAGTGCTCACCACCCCTCTGCATGATAGAGCTGGCACGTAGAATGATGTGAAATCTTCTGGAGCTTCCCAAGAAACAGTGTTAAAAAAGAAGACCAGCATATACCAGCATCCAACAAACAACAAAATGGAGGTGCTTAAAATGGTGCAGTCATGCCACATCTGGACCACAACACTATCAACACTTGCACACTATGCTCTGGGAGTCAAACATGGCCGGAAAATGCACCGTTTTTAGAGTGTGATGATGAATGGCTTGCCCATTGACATCGACATCATCGATGTCCAATTGCCAAAGGATCCATGACTCATGACCATGACATTGCCCAGCATGGCATGAGCAAAGGGCGCCTGCGACTAGCAGCTCCCTTGGCAAGGTATTCCTTGAAGAATTCTAACACCTGGAGGGCCGGGATGAATACTGCAAAGCATCATACTTGGGTCCTTGACTGGCCATCCCAGATACAAATGTTACAAGATCCACAGCTCTGGTTTGCACCCAAGTGAAATAAATCACCGGACCAACTGGACTTCCTCAGTCCCATGGCTCATCATATATACCGTAAGATGTGTATAAGATGTGTATAAGATCAACATAAAATCAATACGCCAGGCGTGCGGAACCCGGAACTGAGCTGAGAGGGCCTCTTCTTTCTGGATGTTTTCCAAAGCTTCAGTCGCTTCAACGACTCTGGAGAACTTGTACCTGAATCAGCCACTGGTTGTTGATTTTTTCATATTTTTTCACTGCCTTGCTTTCAAAACTCTTCAGATTTTAGGACGTTCATGATGTTTTTCATGGCTTTTGATAGGCTTTCAGACCTTGTTTTCCTGCTTCTCTCAGGTTTCGCCGTTTAGCCAGTGCTGCTATTCGCCAGCCGCACCTTCGGGGAAGAATCTCCGCCCAGTGACGGGTGGTCTCTTGAACCAAACCTCGGAGGTTTGTTCATCCAGGGCATTGTACTGCCCAAATGTATTGGAGAATGCGTTGGAACTGGTGGTTTGAAACATTTTGCTATTTTACCATCCTTCAAAACACAGGCACTCAATTTTTGAACCCCTCAACCGACTCATTTACAGTTCCCAAATGGGGGAGGTATCATTTTTACTAGCAAAATATCAGGATTTGGGGCGTACCAATCAACCATGGCAACATTGGTTTGTGAATCTGGCGTTGACATTAATCCATCAAACCAAGAGGAGTTTTGAAATGGTTTGAAGCCCTGAAACCCAAGCCCTGAATCCTTGAACTTCCTGACCGCCTATGACCGCCTATTTTTCCGCCTATTTTTCCGCCAGATTCCGCCAGATTCTGCCAGGACCCTGGCGAGAATAGCGCTGAGTCCTCTCATTCACCATGGCCTGGACGTTCTTTCGAAAATTCTCATCGCTCATTGCCTCTAATTCCTGGAAAGCAGGCACGATAGCTGGCACGATAAGAGAAGCCGCTAAAAGAGATCTCTAAGATCGCTTAGAGGCGCCAATATCCAACCAATATCCAAAAAAAAAATGGTCAAATGCTCTGACTCAGCTTATCCCAGTTTTATGGCTGGAGCTTGCGTGTCAGTATTCGAGACATTGCCATGGAGTTGCTGATGGGAGATCCCAGGAATGGTCCTGGCCGAAATCTGCCAGCCAATCTTCAATGAGCTGATCCACATCTTTTGGGTGCTCCCTGGCGGAAACCGACTTGGCACCCTGGGAAAAAATTCTTGGGGCCATCGTTAACACCAAACATATAAACATAAACCAGAGGTCGGACACATCGAGGAAAAATGCGGGTTTGGGTATTGATCTAAATTCGTTCATCTTCGAACTCCATGTTTATGTACGGGGCTATCTTGAGCCGTCAGTAAGCGCTTTCTCACAAGCCAGCTCAGAGGTGCAGATCCCTCCACTCCTGAACTTCACCCACCGGCAAATACAGTAGAACGTAACGTACGATGAAGCACCATAATTACACCCCCCATAGGCCCTAAACAGTTATTCCATGCTATTCCCTATCCATCGCAGCGTCTGTGTGCATGAACCACAAGCAACATTTTCTGATGCCACAGGGTTTCGATTTTTGGCCACGCCATTTGTATCTGAGACAATAAAAGGTATACAAGGTAGGCGACAAGTGGTAGAACATGGTAAAACACCAAAAAAACATGGTGGAACAATGGAACATGATTTTATCTTGAGACAACAAGAAGAGACAAAGGGAGTAAAGTACAGAACAGAGACAAACACACAAATGATGGAAGACACGCAAAAGCAAACAGGCGATAAAGCCGGACACCACAAAGGCAGAACGATGATTGGAGACAAATTAATTGGGAGCACATGAGCACATTGCGAGAGACACCTGATGAGAGACAAGTGAAAGCAAAGAAAAGACATCCAAAGAGCCGGACAACACCATTCAGACAGGGAGTTCAATGACCGGAGAGCCGGACAACCCCAGCCAGACTGGGATACAAATGAATTGCGGAGAGCCGGAAACCTGGGAGACAAATGAATCTGGGAGACATGCGAAAAGCCAGACGCCATAAGCCAGAGCGGGAGACCAATGAATTGGGAGACATCCAGAGCGCCGGGCACCATGATTCAGACCGAGACAATAAATGAATTGGGAGGCTGGGAGACAAATGAATTGGGTGATGGATAAATTTGAAAAGATGGCCATCTAGCGCGCAACCCCTACGAGAACCTTTAATGTGTATGTGCATATTTGTATGTATGTATACATATGTGCATCTATATATATATATATATATGTACACACGCCTTTGCAAGAAGTGTGATTCTGGGAATGATGTGCTATTGGGTTACCACATTAATATGGGGATGGGTCAAAACCTATTATTCTCCCATTTGGGGAATAAACATCCATCAGCCAGTTGTACCAATTGGGTATCCAGGGTCTTGCCTATTACCTTGGACCAGGACGGAGAAGCCGCAAACGTCTTCCGTAACGGCAGGGAAAGCTTGGACGATATAGCCCAGCCTTGTGGAGGCTAAACAAGACTTTTTTGGAGTGTAGGACTAGTAGGACTGGGTAATTTCTATGGCACTTTATGGCTATAACGTGGTATCACATGGTATACCCATGGGATTTGGGTATAATGTCAGGAAGTTGAGATGTGAACCCCCTATAACTATGGTTACATGTCCGCTTGCAACTGGAACTGCGCCCCCAAGTTGCTTGGGACTTTCCCAATAAACCATGGGTGACGTTCCGATGATGTTCGGAAGTGTTGGGAACGGTGCTGTCCTGAACTGAAATATATTCAACTAAATTTTGGCTGACGGCTGCAACACAATGGTCGTTAATTATCAAGTGGTGGTGAAAGATAGGGCCAGCGAGAAAAAGGAATGGTTGTGAATCAGGGTAAGCCTTTGACAGCAGTTTCAAACCATACACTCAAAGAATAACGAACAATACCAGCTCACTCGCCCGTAACTTCAGTGAATGTGCACACTGGGTCGCAACCATCAAATCAACCAGTTCCTTGCGTCAAGCGGCGCTCATCTTTCCCGGATAACAACAGCTGCGATTTTTTCCCCAAACCCCCATTTTCAGAAGATTTTGATGATATCTGGGCTCCCAAGAGGGTCGACCATACCGTTTAAACGGTCGCTGAAAATGATCTTCTCCGCTTAGCCACTGCAATTCCGTTCGTAGCTTCTGGAAGGCCGACACATGCGCGATGTGACCTTGATCGCCACAAAAAGGCGTGTTTTTTGCCAATTGAAATGGCATTCAATTGACCCCCGTCACCATGGATCATATGGTCCAAAGAAATTAAAAAAATAGTAAAATCATGTAAAATCTGTATTATAGAATCTGCAACTGTTTCTGATTTTTGAAATTAATGATAATTAATGGACGCAGCCGACTTCGAGTGAAGCCAGGCGCATGTGGAATGCCCCTGAGATGACCACAGGACAAAGACAGGCAGGCATCCCGCTTGAAGTCTTCGTTGGTTTTGCCCACCTGACACCCAACAGTTCCCTTCCTTTCCAACCTGAGTCAAGTTTGAGCCAAAAAAAAACAGCAAAATTTGGGTGAAAATACCCTCGAAATTCCGATCTGTCCATGACTTACTGGTGCTTAGCAGGGAATGGATGGGTTGCTGGGGTTGCTGGGATGATTATTACTGGTGATGACTGGGATCATTCCCGAAAATTCCCGTAAAAAAAGCACCAGTCAGTAAGTGAAATACTCAATCATACATACCATATTTCCATGGTCAATAATATACTTACCATATACATATCATTAAATACGCAAGTTCTTTCAAGTTACCCTAGGGGGTTGGACAATCAACTCCTAGGGGCAAGCGGTTGCCTGGTAGACCACCTGTGTGCAGCAGTTCTCCTCGAATCGATGCGGATTGCCCTTGGGCTATGGAATAATCCATTGCCCACTTATAGATGATAAACATATATATAATATTTATATATATATATATATATGTTATATATATATCATATATATATATCATATATCATATCATATATCAATATAAGGGTATAACGTGTTTCACCGCCCCTACCCAGTGTTTTCAAGTATCCTATATGTGCACGTTTCAGAGATGTTGTGCACGTTTCCCAGCAGTTGTGCACGATTCACAGAAGTTGTGCACGTGTCACAGAAATTGTGCACGTTTCACAAGCCCCCTAATAACGTTCGTGTTCAACTGTATACACACGTTTCGCGCATTCTAATCAGCAAAAGCACTGGGGCGACCAAACACGTTCTCCCGAAATATGAATATAAACATGATGAATTACCGATTAAAAATATCTAAAAATGACGATGTTCCGTATGTGAAATAACCATGGAGTAATTTTTCTTCATCCCATGCGGCTTCAGAGAAACAACACTTTATGATTCGACTATGGCACGCTCAAATTAGATGATATATGGCTCATGGACTCAGATATATGGATATATATGGCTCATGGCATATAAATTCCTATGAAAATCCTGTTGGGGGATGACATGGGGATGACCATCCCCTTTATGGAAAAATCTCTGTTGCTGGAACTGCCCTGCATCCAACCGTCAAAAATCCCCTGCAGCCTCACCATCCGAAAAATTCATTATATACAAACGGAATCAGTCACTGGTATACAATGATATATATATATATACATATATATGTATATATATATATATATGTATATATGTGTGTGTGTATATAATGATAGGTAAACTCATACAAACTCCCCATTCTATTCTATCAATATTCTATGCCCTTTGCTTGAAAAATTGCGTTGACACAGGTTGGGTGCCAACTTTTTTCGATGTATACGGCAGTGGGATTAGTAAAAATAGTACAAGCAAGCGACTGAAACGCTGTTTCTCCTGCGCTGGATTTAGCTTGGCCAGGTCAAATTCGAAGACCGTGGTGCTTTCTTTCGGCAACTTGGTGACCTGAAAACTCGGAATGGAATGGACCTGGTTCCGCCCTGATCCAGAATGGACCGGAATGGGGTGGCTTCATGTGCTGGTCTTGGACGTCTGGCCGCTTGGGGAGCGGTTTTTTTTTTTGGGTGGCGAGTGGTCAGGAGAAACGACATGTGAAATCCAGTTTGTAACCCATAGGATCCATGTATGGTATATATGCTGACATTTGGGGTATATTGATGGTAAATGTTGCCATATATATATATACCATACATGGATCCTATGGGTAATGGAAAGTCGTAATTTGGAACTCGCAGCCTATGTTTCGTACTTTCCTCAAGAACATGGCACCTCGTCTACAAGTTTGCGTCATGTCTAGTCTCGCAAGGCCGTTCTGCAGCAGCCCATAAATCAGATCAAATCTGGTTTCCCATTCTTACAAGCTGGCAAGGTCCTGTCGTTTTGGTATGCTCATCTCTTGTCCACATACACCCAATTCTCTCAGCTCTAGACAGTGGATATGACACCACAAAAACATTCTAAAATGCATTTTGACTTTTCATACCACCCCAAGACACTTCAACACAAGCTGCAACTTTTTGAGCACCCTTCAACAACATAAAAGTTTTTTGATATATGGCTAGCATGGTTCCTACTGTAAAATGCAAAACCGACGTCACACCGACGCCAGTTTAGTTACTGTTCAAACCCACAAATCAGCCTGGTCTAGGCTGTTGTAGCAGGCACATGTTGACCGTTCTGCAGTTGAACAGAGAAGAGGGGTCTCTAATTCTATCTATATAACATTCTTGATTTCCCAGTTTCTATCGCCCATCTTTTGCAAGCTCCTCATCTCCTACTCTTGCCGTTCCCCTACTTTTATGTGCCCAAATTCGCCAGTGTTTCCTGGTTTTCTTCCTGTTTTGGCGTGCCTCCTTCTTTCGAAGCTCCGGAAGAGGCTTAGCACCCAAGCGCTTCAAGTTGGTACCTCAGTCTCCACTGCACGTTGATCTGTCCACTAGGGGCCCTTTACTAGCATCATCATCAGGATTATTATGGATTATTATGGATTATTATGGATTACTATATAGTTAACAATAGTTAACAAGAAATCAAGAAGAAGTCAACAATACATGTCACATGTCAGATATTGTCAGATCATATCTCAATACATCATATACATCCTATATCTCAGTGCCTTTCTACATCACACCATATCACACCCATAGCCCATTGCGCCCATTGAATCATTGCAGGGCCACAGAAGATCTCGGCAAAGTCCTTGGCTGCGTCTTGGGTCGCATTGCCATGCCTCGGATCGAGATGGATCCGAGGCGCCCTTTACACCGCCATGGAGAAGCCCAGTTCCAAGCATGTCTTGTAGAGATTCTTCACTACCGGGGAAACAACATGTTTTTCGGCTAGAACTGGGGTTCCAATTGCTTTTTTAACATGTTATAACCATGGTAGTAGAAACCCCCATAAGTTAAGATGTGGGCCCCCTCACCTCCCCTATGGTGAAATATCCCCATTTATTCGTGGAACTGCCGCACCCCCTACCGTAGGTTCAAAACCGAGAGTTTCCTCGTTTGGCACCTGGGAAAACCTCGAGGAAAGCCGCTGATTCAATCAGTTTCAGACCTGTCTAAGGGCTGATTGTCAGTAATTCTTGGCCTGCTGACCCATCATGACCCATCAAATTTTCTATGGCTCACTTGGTTGACATTTTTCTTCACCTGATTTCTTGGACCATGATGGTTTAATAAGTCCATGGCTGCTCGTATTAATGGAGGCGGCCAAAATGTTCGCAGGAAGGCCATTTATTGTCCTTTTTGTCAGCCCTCCAAAGTCTGTTTTCCCAGCCGATGCCCAAACTGTTGTTGGTTTGTGATGTTATTCAATTCTCATGTTATATTTCGTCCTTGATCTTCATATACATATGTTATAGCAACCCCCAAAGAATTAAAAAAAAAATCAGCCTTCAGATACCAGTGTAGTAAGCCTAAAAAAGATAGAAACGTAATTCATCAAGAGAAAAACATCGGATTTCACCAACTTCTCAACTTGGGTAACTTGGGGTTCTGCTGGTAGTTTCACGTTTCACCATCTCCCAATCCACCTGAGTCTCCCGACACCAACATGTCCACCTGCACTGCGGATAGCGCCTTCGGCCGCGGAAACCCTCCCGCATCCTCCAGTAAATTAGCATCGACCCTGGATACATCTGGATACATCCCAAACATGGTCTTGAACACCAAATGGAGGTTCCAAAGGAAAAAGAGCATGGTTATTGACCTGTGCAATAACCAGAATAAAGAACAAATAGTCAGGTGTCTTGGACAACCCCAGGTTGGTAGAGTCAGCGGGATACATCTGGATACCCTGGCCCTGGCTAATCTTGGGGTTTGAAGATTAGTTTCCACTACAAAATGACTATGTTCAGGGTCGAACTCTTAATTTTAGAGGGCAAATGAAAGACGGACTTCCAACATACTGGGAAAACGAATGGATTGGGAATGACTTAAGACATGTTAAGACATGTTAAGACCTGAGATTGAGATACGCAGCATGCACTCAAGAGGACCAGCTAGGCCGGGCTGTGACAAAGGTCGAGAACACCGGGAGCCATCTTCCAGCGCCATGTCTTGGTTTTCGGGCATCCCCCGAATGACCCAACGAAGCTTCGAAGTTTTTGGGGTGAAACCACCACTTTTTCCAAAGCGGAATCGTCTGGTTCAGACCATCATCCTCCCATGGAAAGTGGCGCCATTTCAGGGAGTATGCCGGCATAGTTTCGATCAAACGCCCATACAAGAAGGGGGCCCTCCAGTTCAAAGTTGGTTTAGGATATGTATGGATATGTCGGTTGATGTTACCGGTAGTTCCCGGCGCGGACTGAATGGCCCAATAGCTGAATGACTGATCGACTGCGTGATTGACTGAATGAATGCATGACTGAATACATGGTTGAATCCCAGAATGAATGAGCTGTGTGTTCTTTGAACCACCACTTCTTGTGGCTACGTGTTCTCTGAGCAACCTCTTCTCCGAGACAATTCTGCTCTCAGTCACGTCTTCTCTGAGCCAACTCTTCTCTCAGCAAATTCTCTGAGCTAGTTCTTCTTCGGGCTGCCTTTTCTGTGGGTGTTTCTTCTCCGAGCCTCGAGCTACTCCGTCTCCAAGCCAAGCCTTCTCTCGCTAGTTCTCTGAGCATCTCTGAGCCATTTTCGTCGAACTACCTCTTCTCTGAGCTACCTCTCTGGGAAACATCTTCTGTCAGCCCATGTCAGCCCTCTCATTCTGTGAGCTAATTCTTCCCTCGTGCGCGGATATCACTGGGTTTAGCAACCATCAGTTGCATTCCCGATCCATGGCGTAGCAGTCATGAAGTTGGTGTGCTGCTGCCCGGATAGCAATCACTAGGGCTCTACAAGTTGCGGCAAGCTTGCGTCAACAACATGCACACTCGTTCCTTAGTGACCCACCCATAGGATAAAAGCCTTAGGGCTTTTTAGGGAGCGAGAACTGAAGTTGAAGACATATCAGTAATCTCATTGATAAGAGCTAAAGACCTGAAATTATCACTTCCCAAGTTACAGAAGCGACATTCTAGCACATTTACCACTGCAATCCAGGATGGCACGGACACACCAAGACATCGACACCAATTCCAATGCAGTTTGCAAACACCAGTAGGAATCCTGCACAGGAGATTCGTACCAAACTTACACAGAGCCGACTTTTCGCTAAAATTGCACCCGCCATTTCATTAAGCAGTTTTTTTTGACCAAAAAAAAAAGTAAAAGGAGCTCTCGGTCTTTCCCGACCTCAACTTCTAAACGTGGGACTGTGGTGGCGACCGCTCGAGCCACAGGAGACACACGCAGCTAGTGTCCACCACCGGCGTGAACTTCCGCAGCTAGTGATACTTCCTAGTCCTGGTGAGCTGAAAGCTACTTGGACACATGTGCCATGTGCTTTGGCAACTCGGAAGTTTTCCAACTCAACGTCTTTTGATCAAGAATATATTACACAACTACAGGAAAACTTACTAAAACTACCACATGGGCTCCATGTTCACAGCCACATGGGAGTCACATCCACACCTGTCGCACTGCTCCGGACATGGCCAGGAGATCGGGCATGTTTTCCAGCACCTGCGGAAGCTACATGGGAGCGAAGCCGGGACCTGACCCGAGCAAACTTGATCACAGTTAACCTCCTTTTGTCTAACAGACATAGATATACCAATAAATACAGAATAATAATGATAGTAATAGTGGTGATGGTGGTGATGATGATGATTATTATTATTATGATGATGATGATGATTTAAAAAAAATAAATAATAATGATAAGAAGAAGAATAATGATTTTATGCATTCAGTATACATTTGTTCATATACATATATATATATATATATATCATTCGCCACTACTTTAACAGCATTTTACTTTAATATCTATTTCGGGATTGTTATAGCATGTTATAACGCTATCAGATTGTATAACTACCTATCAAGTCATACCTAAGAAATATATCAAACACTCGTTTTTGGCCCCAATTCAAACTGAGGTGATCTTTACTAAACAAGATTGGGTTTCGACGTCTGTTCATAGGCTGGAAGAACGATATGCACTTGGCACTTGCCGCAGTTGCCGCCTGAATGTATTCATCGAGATGCCAGGACTTGCGAAGCATCAGTTGGCTCAAGTAGTAGTTGCCAACCTCACTGGGAATCATGGCCATGGCTGGGAAGCCTCCATCAAATTGTCATGGCCATGGGATCACCCAAAGCCGTGGCGGTTCCGCTAGATGAATCCGGTCGCCAGTGATCCATTGGCGACCGAATAAGCCAAAGGCAATCAAGTGGGCTATTTGCCAACTATATGTCTTAAATTGTCTTAATATTCTCCACAGCGCAATTTGGGGTTCAAACACCAAATTGCCACAAGTGACAGTAAGCCACAGCAAGCCCCTGTCATTGGCACCGGGCCCCTGACAGACCAGGGTTCTTCTCCTTGCAAACATCTCACAAATCAACATAAATCAACATAAGGGGGGTTCCTAAAAAATAGGGCTAAGCGCTCTTCTCGCCGGTAATCGCACAGCGCGAATTGCAATTTTTTTCGCAAAAAATCAAAAAGTCAAAAAGTTTTCGATTTTTCGACTTTTCGAATTTTTCGAATTTTTCGATTTTTCGACTTTTCGAGCAGAAATCTCCTGGAATGTGAACTTTTCGACTTTTCGCATTTTTCGAATTTTTTGAACTTTTCAACTTTTCGAGCAGAAATCTCCTGGAATGTGAACTTTTCGACTTTTCGATTTTTTCGAATTTTTCGACTTTTCGAGCAAAAATCTCCTGGAATGTGAACTTTTCGACTTTTCGACTTTTCGACTTTTTCGAACTTTTCGATTTTTTCCGACTTTTGGACTTTTCGAATTGTTCGAATTTTTCGACTTTTCGAGCAGAAATCTCCTGGAATGTGAACTTTTTAACTTTTCGGTTATTATAGTTTATTTTATTGTATTACATATCATATCAAAATATATTTTTATTTACTATTTTTTATTTTTCTTTACTATATTATATGTTATATTATATTATATTATATTTTATTTTATCATATTGTATTTTATTAAACTAAAATATATTATATTATGCTAATTTACATCAAATTTTAAATAATTATATGATATTGTATTATATCATTATTACTTTTTTAAATATATTTGACATCCCATGATGTTCTGTTATATTGCATTATTTTTGATTGCATTATAGCTAAAATATATTATGTATAAACATATTTTACCTATGATGTTTTATTATATCGTATCAGACGATATTTTGCTGTAGCATTGTTCTCTTGAACTTTCCACGCATATGTCATGCTATGCTACTGTAAGTTCTCTTGAACTTTCCACTCATGCGTCATGCTACGCTACTGCGGCTACTGTAAGTGCTCTTGAACTTTCCACTCATGCCTAATGCCACGCTACTGAAAGTTCTCCTGAACTTTCCACGCGTATGTCATGCTATGCTACTGTAAGTTCTCCTGAACTTTCCACGCATATGTCATGCTATGCTACTGTAAGTTCTCTTGAACTTTCCACTCATGCGTCATGCTACGCTACTGTAAGTTCTCTTGAACTTTCCACTCATGCGTCATGCTAGGCTACTATAAGTTCTCTTGATATTGTGTAGTATACTATATATTATCATATTATAGTATAATATTTTTTTAACATTATATTATATTTTATTAAATTTTATAATATTATATTACATGTTATATCATGATACATTTTTATTTACTATACTATATTATATTATATATTATTTCATCATATTGTAGTATATTTTATTGGAATATATTATATTATACTCTTTTACAACATATTTTAAATATACGATATTGTATTATATTTTATTCTTTTAATATATGACATCCCATGATGTTATGTTATATTGCATTTTTTATTTCGCATTATAACTAAAATATATTATGTATAAACATATTTTACCTATGATGTTATATTATATCGTACCAGGTGATATTTTACCATATTATATTATACTATGCTATATTATATTATTTTTAATTTTATAGGATCTTATATTTTTTTAGATTAATATTATGAACTTCTTTTCTTTAATACACAACACATCACAATACCATATCATTCTATTTGGCATCCCATGATGTTCTGTTATAATTATTGCATTGTTTTTAATGCATTACAATTAAATCTATTATGTATAAACATATTTTACCTACGATGTTATATTATATCGTATCAGATGATATTTTACCATATTATACTATACTATGCTATATTATATTTTTTGTAATTTTATAGGATATTTTATTCTTTTATAATTTATTATGTAATATGTTAATTATTATCATGTTATAGTATAGTATATTTTTGATTTTTATATTATATCATGATATATTATATTTTTAATATTATATGTTATATCATATTGTTATTATTTACTATATTTTAATATATTATATTATATTATTTTATATTTTCATTATATTGCATTATATTATTTCAAATAGATTATATTATACTATTGTATATCATATTTTTA
>Ga0126342_10011650_pt1 | contig 15695 bp, 16 predicted proteins | sample Cyp1metagenome_FD_92528 | JGI IMG/M metagenome (GOLD analysis project Ga0126342, IMG submission 92528) | Coral microbial communities from Lord Howe Island, Old Settlement Bay, Australia - Cyphastrea 1 metagenome | ecosystem: Host-associated > Invertebrates > Cnidaria > Coral ...
GGCACTCTATCTGGCATATCTTCTGGAATTCTATCGGGCATATGTTCTGGCATACCTTCTGGCATTCTATCTGGCATATCTTCTTGGAATTCTATCTGGCATATGTTCTGGCATCTTTTCTGGCATTCTATCTGGTAAATTTTCTGGCATATGTTCTGGTAAACATTCTGGCACTTTATCTGGCATACCTTCTGGCATTCTATCTGAAATTCTATTTCGCATACCTTCTGGCATTCTATCTGGCATATTTTCTGGCATTCTATCTGGCATATCTTCTGGCATTCTATTTGGCATACCTTCTGCCATTTTATCTGGCATATCTTCTGGCATTCTACCGGACATATTTTCTGGCATACCTTCTGGCATTCTATCTGACATTGTATCTGGCGTACTTTCTGGTATTCTATCTGCTTTATCTTCTGGCGTTCGATCTGGCATAGTTCCTGGCATTTTATGTGGCATGTGTTCTGGCATAATTTCTGGTACTCTATCTGGCGTTTTATCTGCCATATCTTCTGGCATTCTATCTGGCCGTTGAGGTCCAGCGGTGCTCACTGAGTTCGGAAAGTCCCAGGTTGAGGTCCAGCGGTGCCCACTGAGCTCCTGAAGGTCCCTGGTTGAGGTCCAGCGGTGCCCGCTGCGCTCGGAACCTGGCGGTTGAGGTCCAGCCGTGCCCACTCAGATCGGAAGCCGGCAGTTGAGGTCCAGCAGCGCCCACTGCGCGCAGAAGTTGGCTAAGAGATTGGCGAACAGTTGGCAAGGCGGAAGTGGACATGGAAGTGGCGGAAGTGGACGTGGAATTGGATGCAGACATGGCCGAGGAGAAACTGGAGGAGGAGGAAGAGGAAGAGGCGGAGGAGGAGGAGGAGGATGATGAGGAGGAGGATGAGGAGAACAGCTTTGATAAAATCTAATTACTTTACTTCGAGTCATCCCCACCGTGACAGTTATACGGTATACGTCTTGTTACTGGCAAACCTTCTGGCATTCTATCTGGCATATCTTCTGGAATTCTATCGGGCATATGTTCTGGCATACCTTCTGGCATTCTATCTGGCATATCTTCTTGGAATTCTATCTGGCATATGTTCTGGCATCTCTTCTGGCATTCTATCGGGTAAATTTTCTGGCATACGTTCTGGCAAACATTCTGGCACTTTATCTGGCATACCTTCTGGCATTCTATCTGCAATTTTATTTCGCATACCTTCTGGCATTCTATCTGGCATATTTTCTGGCATTCTATCTGGCATATCTTCTGGCATTCTATCTGGCATATCTTCTTGGAATTCTATCTGGCATATGTTCTGGCATCTCTTCTGGCATTCTATCTGGTAAATTTTTTGGCAAATGTTCTGGCAAACATTCTGACACTCTATCTGGCATATCTTCTGACATTCTATCTCGCATTCTATCTTGCAAATCTTTTGGCATTTGTTCTGGCAAACATTTTGGCACTTTATCTGGCATACTTTCTGGCATTGTATCTGGCATACCTTCTGGCATTCTATCTGCTTTATCTTCTGGCATTCGATCTAGCATATTTCCTGGCATTTTATCTGGCATATGTTCTGGCATATTTTCTGGCACTCTATCTGGCGTTCTATCTGGCATATTTTTTGGCATTCTATCTGGCCATTGAGGTCCAGCGGCGCCCACCGAGTTCGGAAGGTCCCAGGTTGAGGTCTAGCAGTGCCCACTGACCTCGGAAGGTCTCAGGTTGAGGTCCAGCGGTGCCCACTGAGTTCGGAAAGTCCCAGGTTGAGGTCCAGCGGTGCCCACTGAGCTCCTGAAGGTCCCTGGTTGAGGTCCAGCGGTGCCCGCTGCGCTCGGAACCTGGCGGTTGAGGTCCAGCAGTGCCCACTGCGCGCAGAAGTTGGCTAAGAGATTGGCGAAGAGTTGGCAAGGCGGAAGTGGACATGGAAGTGGCGGAAGTGGACGTGGAATTGGATGCAGACATGGTCGAGGAGAAACTGGAAGCGGAGAAAGAGGAGGAGGCGGTGGAGGAGGAGAAGGAGGAGAAGGAAGAGAAGGAGGAGGAGGAGGATGATGAGGAGAACAGCTCTGATAAAATCTAACAACCCTCACCTGGCAGGTGGGGAAAAAAAAACAAAAAATTATCTCAAATAATATTGGCACTATATTTTTTTCCTTTTGTGAACGAACCTTTTTAATTTGGTATGAACCAATTTGATCTTCTTGGTGTCATTGGGTCGGTGCAGCAACGTGACCACGTCCTCTACGTCCCCTACGTCCCCTGCGTTCCCTACGTCCCTTACGTCCCTTACGTCCCTTACATCCCCTACGTCCCCTACCGCCCCTGCGTGACCAAGGTGTTGTGGTGCAGCTGCTCATCTCCAACCCCTCCACCCCACAGTTGTTTTCAAAACGAACATGTTGTTTTTTTTTCCTTTAAAGCAGAGGCCCATGCAGTTGGGAAGAAGTGGCACAATATATCCGAACGATGCACGAGGTGAAAGCATTCCAGGGTGCAGCCTGTAGGATGCAAAGTGGTGAGCAACCGTTGCCTGCGTCATGGAAGGTCTGACAGCTACAGTAGTTTTTTTAAACATGAAGCATATGCAGCTGAGAGTGCTATGGCGCTTTATCACCGACATTGGATGATGAGGATGTGCTACCAAGATGAGGTGCGACACTTGACTTTTCACAAATGTCCAGGCGGTAACTTTCCAAGTAGCGGGCCAATTCGCATGGCCACTTTCATGTCAGACAACAGACACGCACAATCGAAATCTTTGCATGAATGGCCTCAGCAGTGGTGCAACCCTGCGTAGCAAAAGTGCGCCTGAGTAGTGCTGGCACAATTGTTTCTCAGAAAATGTTCCGGTCGGTTTGTGGACTCAACGGTTGTCCTGATGCCCACAGCAGCCCTTCAATCCGGCTCGGGCGTGTGGATTCGTTTTGAACCAAACATGTCTACCTTATTCGTTTGTCCTCCGTGAAGCGAGCTTTGATCATACCGCAGAGCACAATCATGATACATTCGTAGCACTGTTTTTTACCCGCAAAAAAAAAATGGAACAAGCTACTTGCACTGGCACTGCATGGTTCAAGGGCACTCGGGGAATCAAAGGATTGTTTAACGAAGTGTCAAGGGCACGCCCTCGTGAAACAGGATCCAATTGGGTTTCGGTCACTATGGGGTTTCAAATTTGCATTTTTTGAGGAGTGTTTTCTTTGTTTCACAAATTGTTTCGGGCATGGCCCGAAGATCGTTTTACCTTCTTTCACTTCTTTCTTTCTCTCACCATCCCTTGGACGGTCGCAGGTTTACAATGCATTTCTTGCGATCGAGGCATGACCCAACAAAGTGGAAACGTGACGCTGACGCTGACTGATATCCTAGAGTTTTCTGAACCCTTTCCAGCTGCAGTAAAGTTCGATGTTTGGCATCACTGTGAGAAATCGGGTGCCATGTGGCCGGTAGCCCCGAGCGCTACATCAAACATCTGATTTGTTTGCGGGTCAGCGGTAGTTTTTCTCGATTTTTTGGTGTGATGTTTCTCTCTATGTCAAAACAGAGACATCGTCTGGCCCATCTCACATTCCATCTCCAACACACATGTTTCTCAAAATAAGGTGTCCGCAAAACCCTTTCCAAATTCCAATCTCTGTACGGAAATTCATGATTCAGGGAACCCCAATGTGGAAAAGATTCCTATATCGGTACGACCTTGGAACGTGAAGGGTTGTTGATTTCTGTTGCCTTTGGCCATGGTGGACCGGGCCATCGTTTAGCCAAGGTATATCTTATTTTGGAATATGTTGGACCGGGCCAGCCCTCAAGCGCTGCAAGTCCAATGCCAACTTCCCTCACCTTGTCTGGTTGTTTGCTGCTTTGATCAGGCAGTACCAGGCTGTAAAATGCTCAAAAATATCGAAGAGTGCGATGCTCAGCAAAGCCCATGGTAAGGCCCTAGCATTTGTCATCGCAGCAGTTATTTTTTCCGGCATTCTCCGGTTCCTGTTGCCGGGATGAGGTAAGCTGCGAATGTCTCGAACAACCAAACAGGAATACTATTTTGGTATGCGTCGTTGAAGCTATGGGAAATTGATGAAGGCATTGTTTTCAATGATGACTAGGCATGCGGACTCTCTGGGGGATATGGTTTGCTCGTGCTTTTTTGTTCGGTCGACTTGAAACAATGTTTTTTTGGATTGAAGGTCAGAAAGTTCATTGGCCTCCTCAAAGTTCATTGGTTCCAATTCGCGCGGCTGATCTGTTGGTGGAAGCGTGTAGAAAAGAAAGTGCTGCCACCTCGCACACAAATTTGATTTGATCAAAGGGAAATGATGGTTCTAATTAGCTACGTAAGCCCAACGGAAACCTGTCACTGTTCAATAATTCATTCTCAAAAAGTCTCAGGTGTGGTTCAATTATGTTCAATTGCGATTCCTACCGGTGGGCAGAGTCCGTTCAGAAAAAAATTGTATGGCGTGGGCAGTGTCCGACACGAAGGCCATTGCTTAGACGTCGAAAACATTCATGGCAGCAGCAGAGCTTTCGCGGCACAAAGCAGCTGTTCATTTTTCTCTCATCCGCTGTTACAATCTGTTTCATTCAAACCAAGACCGCAAACAAATCCTATATAAGGTAACCATAGGTAACCCTAAACCAATCTCAACAAATCCTAAACCAAGCCTACAGCAAGCCTAACCCAAACGGAAGGAAACCCTAAACCGACCTTTGAGAGAGACCCTTAAAACCCTGAACAAACCATAAACATAAAGTAGCTAAACCAACCTTAAACCAAAATTTCATGTCGAAACCTGAAGCAAGCCGAATCAACCCTAAACGAAACTTAAAGCAACCCTGAGCCAACCATCCAGAATTTTGACTACGACCAGGTAGTTTCAGAATACGACACAATAGTTTCTGAATACGAGACAATAATTTTTGAATACGACACGATTGTTTCTGAATACGAGGCGACAATTTCTGAATACGGTAACCATAGTTTCGAAGAGGACGTCCAGGTTCTGAATTGAGGACGTTCATCCCCGCAATCGTGGTACGAGTAGTATTCTAGTACTAGGTTTCGATCCGGACCAGTTTCTGAATACGGCGTCGAGCTGTTGAAGCGAGCTTCCTTAATACAGCGGAGTTTCTGAATCGGACTTTGTTAGGAGGAGGCGGCAGAGGAGGAGAAGGTGGGGGCCGGTTGCAGAACAGGAAAGCAAGAACCCCACACAATGATGTTGGATAAAAACACCGACCAACCGTTGCAAAAAATACCGCTGGTGCTCCTTAGTGTGAACACACTATTTTTCCCACTTGTTCTCCACCAATCTTGCAGAAGAGTAGAGAACCATTGTTGATTGGAAGGAAACGCCCAGTTTTTTCATCTGCTTTTCAAAGTACGCGGACGGAATCACCACCAAGCGCTTGAATATTCCCTTATAGGCCCTTTGTCAATCATGTTTTCTAGGTCGCTGGGAGGGTCCCTGACAGGTGTGCCTTCCAAATGTTGCCGTCGCTAAGTCACAGCTAGGTAAGATTGATGAAATGAGACATGCGGACGCGTCTTTGGGTGGAACAGACTTCCATCACCCCCAGCACCAGCAGAAGCAACAGTGGCAGCAATCAGCACAGCAGTCGTAGCAACCACCCCCAGGAGCAACCAAAGGAACCTGAAGCAACTAAAGCAAGCATAGAGTAAGCATAGTGACAATCAGAATGACAGCCACAACCACGGCAACAATAGCGTCGAGAACTGAATGGCAAGAAGCAACTGAGCGCTCTTGGATATGTGCACTTCTGCACTTGGTTCATGTGGTCTATGTATGATATGCGCAAGCGTACATATCCATGCATGAAATGCGTATTTTGACTTTGTATGTATAGATGTCATGTGTATGATATACAATGTACATATTAGCAAATATATGCACGTATATATACTATACACAAATCAAACACATATTCCACCCCATCCTCATTCCCATCCCCATCGTTTGTTTCAGCGAAACAACGCTTGAATACACAGAGGCGTCGAGCGCATCTGAAGCCGCAACGCTGGGGATTGATGGTGGTGCCAGGACGATGAATCAACTACAAGCTGATGCATTTCCGCTCGAATCATGTCAGCACACAGTCCAACGAAATCGCAGGGGCGCTACCGCCCATCGTTTACAGCCGCACTGACAACGCCACGTTAGGACTGGCTGGTTTTGGGACGCGTCGAATGTGGGGAACCCACTTTAAATCCACGAGGAAAGTACATTCCCATCAACGGGCTGTGGACCATTGGGAGTCATGTTGTACCTGGTGCTGCAGATTTACCCTGGAAGCTCCATAGCATCGGCGCATATGATATGCGCTCGTCGCTATGCGAATGGCACGTTTGGCACGTTGTCATACCAGGATCTCTGAAGCCCAGTGATCCCATTCACCATGTCTACCAATCAATTGACACAAATTCATCGTCCTACAAATGATGCTTTTCTGAGTGTGACGTAGCTAACTTTGGACTATTAAATCATATCAAATCGATATTACTGGCAAAAAAAGAGAGTTGTCTTTAAAGTAATGTTTGACTTATGTGGTCGCAATCTTCATTAGTGACTAGTACAAATTATAGATTATAGCATTGTAAGTTGGATTCGTAGTTACAGTAGTTAGTTTCACTATGTTTCACTATCTCAGTTGCTACATATGTTGTTTCCCCCACTTTGGGCGCAGTGTCTGGTACGCCGTCCTGTTGACGGAGAGCACGCGGCAGCCGGGCCACTTTGGGCACTTTGGGCGACCAGATTTTAGGTCGCCTTTTTTGTGTATCAAAGAATTTGTCTATCGGAAATATGTGTACATGAAAGGGAATCTGCCATTCTGCAGCTTGCAGGTCTGATTCAAGGATTCTTCCAGCGACCCTGAGGCTCTTTAAAGGTGATTCTGATCTTTGTCAGGGATCAAACTGCTCAGAAACTCAATCCTCAGCAAGCTGCTACGGTTCGAATCGGTGCTACATTGCAACAAATGTAGCACCAACCAAAGACTTCGGGTTCTGGTGCTTCACAACTACGGGGGTTGCAACCTGAAGATTGACCACATGCGGGGTTTTGGCAAACTTTGGGAAACGACAAGAGATGGTTTCTGAATTGAACATCCTTGGGAATCTAATGATCATCCATGTCATGGCTGAAATCTTAGGTCTTCGTATGTACCATATATAGACTAAAAAGATGCCATTAATTCGCTATATATCCCTATGAATGATTCAATCGGCATTCAATCCGCATTGAATCATCGCAAAAGATCCCCATTTAAATATATTTATGTATATATATATACATATTGTATCAACATGATCCCCCTATTATATCACCACTAATTAAACAATAAAAAAACACTGTTTTTGCCATGATGGGATATTTTGGCTGTACCCCGACTTCGGCCATATCCCCTTCACCTAATGCGATCGACCTACTTTCTCCTAGGCCCCCCAACTCCTCCTGTCGCTGTGCACGACGATAGCGGGCACGAAGACCTCAGAGGTTGCCAAGGAGTGGTGGAGAAGCCTCCATGGGTGGATTTTTTGAGGAAAATTCCTGCGAAAACCAGGCACGTTTTCGAAGTTCCAATCAAATCCAGGGTCGTGATGCTTCCTGGGCCCCTTGAAAAATACAAAAGTCCTTCCCGAGGATCATCCCATGGGAATAGAACCCATCTTCGATGTGAAGAAAAGAAACAGTGGGACCTTTGTGACCGGTTTCTGGTTTTTCGCCATCCAGTCAATGGGGTTCTACTAATTTTTTTCGGCAGAAATAAGGAGCTGGAGCTGCTGCACGAAAAATCTGGCATCTGAAGCTCCCAACCCATGGCCTCCTGCAGCCGGACCCACCAATCTCCGGGGCATTTTTGGGGATGAATCAGTTTGACCTCAACAAGACCAACCAGCTCCAATCAAAACTACCCTAGAGGGCTACCCTAGACTTTGATGACTTAAGAGGTAGCCCATCATCCACAAATATCTGGCATCTATGGCCTGGAAAATGGTGCATGCTTCAAAAAAAAAGCACACGGCACCAACTTTCCAGCACAATTGGGAGCTAACAAAATATACACCATGGTTTCCTACAGGAACCCCTGTTGCGGATATATAGCAGCTCGCAAAAAGTTTGGTATCCCCGGAATTTCCATGAATTTCCTGGGTCCCCTCAGCTCATCCACATGTCTTGCCCAGTCCTGCTCCTCCACGTTCTCCTCTTCCCGCGCAAAGGACTCAAAGGAGGAGATCCATTGGGAGTTGCCTCAAGCCACATAGCAATACTAGGATACCTGCCAGATTGACTGGGAAAAAAACCGTCGTTTCTGATGATTTCCTGAGATGACTGTCGACTTTACATGACTTTACCTGATTCTTGAACCATTCCAATGATTTTGGATGTCAGTATCAGGTCTCCCATGTCTCCCAACTTCCCCTTTCAATCCATATGGAGATTTCCTAACGTAGTTGACGGGTTGTTCCTACCTCGTTCTCCCCTCGTTTTGCGGCTTAATCATGATGTTTTCAGTAAACCGGGGTACCGGGTACGGTACGCCCCAATACTACTCTCCATTGAACCAAATAAAAGTCCTGTTGTCACTCATTTGAGTATTGAAACCCATCGTTAAACGGGGCTCCATGAAGAAACCGCCAGATCCATCTCCGGCTCTGAGATCCCGGGCGCGCCAACTCCGCGAGGTCTGCATTGGAGAAGCCGGCAGAATGTGCCAGGCCATACTCCTATGGCTTGGATGAAACCATGGGGATATGAGTGGAATCTTGAGGGAATATCCATGGAATATGCATGGAATATTCCATGGAATATTCATTGTGCATGATTAATAATTCCATACTCATGGAATATGATGGAATATGCATGATATAATAATTGAATAATGGAACTTTAATGGGATATTGAGGCTTTTGGAATGACATGTTTGATAGGTGTTGCCTCGAAAAAAGTGGATGAAACGGGCTCACAGCGAGGATTTCCCGATCATCGAACTTCATGGGGAATTTACCAGCCAGCCATGTTTGACTACCAGCGGGAATCTTTTGCCCCCCCAAAAAAACTAGGGGAAACGGTGAACATTGAATTCGCAACCAAACACAACTGGGAAAAGATGGATGTTGGAAAGATAAGTTGAAATGAGGGGCAAAAACACGCCATTCATTGAAGATGTTGACTTTCCGCTGGAGCAACCTGGCAAAAACAGTGAGCTCAAAAAACAGACCCCAGAACCGTTTGGGAACCATCAACCTTCTCCAAACGGGTCGGTAGGGAAACCATCCACGAGGTGAAAGGCAGCTGCTGGTTGGGACATACCCATTTAAGGTCTTTTCGTTGGATCAGCGGGCATCAAACGTGGACCATGGACGGTGAGAATCTGGTCAAAAATAGGCTCTGTGTCAGCAAATTGTGTTCGAAACAGTGAAAAACATCGAATTCAAGTAACTCAACATCCCTTTTTTCCCTGACTTTCCCTTACTAAAACCTCCATTTGTAGGTGCTTTCCAATTGCCATGTTTGAGAGGCGACAGCATCCATTCCAGGCCGTTGTGGCTGTCCTGACCCAGCGGATCGTCACTCCAATGCGACACCGCTGGATCCTGGGGTGCACCAAAAAAACCCGTGGTTTCCTGTAGATGTTCCCCAACAAAACCCATCCATTGAATTTGGAGTTCCCATATATATATATATATATATCATATCATATATTATATTATATTAGATTAGATTATATCATATCATATTATATTATATCATATCATATTATATTATATCATATTACATTATATCATATTATATTATATCATATCATATTATATTATATCAAATCATATTATATCATATCATATTATATTATATTATATTGTATTATATTATATTATATTATAGTATAGTATATTATATTATAAATATATATATATCATTTATGGTGGCTTCTGATCGGGGGATGAAATGAAATGAATCCTGCGCAGTATTCCTCCATAAAGATGGCCATCCAAGACTGAGGCATTCATTCAGACTAGTTACGATGTTTTCCTTCCAGAAACAAACGCTTGATGAATCGTCCAAAAACTGGTCGTGTTTTTCTGAATTCCCAATTCTATTGGTGAAACACCACCCATCTATTGCCAGATATTCCCATGTTGTTGGTTATATAAAGTTAAAAAAAAATATCATATATATATATATATAATCATATGTATGTATATGTATATATATATATCCACCTCAAAAAAAAATGTTGCAATTGCACGTCCCCCGAAAAATTCACGCCACCCAGGATTCCAAGGGCAGCACCTCAGTGCAGAGGGCCACCCTCAGACCATGCGTGAAGAGCTTCTGAAGTGCACCGGCCTTGGGGGCCCTGGAAATGGCCCTGGAAGTTCTGGCGGGTTCCTAAAAAAGATGGCGGAAAAAAGCATGGTTTTTGATGGCACAAAAACAAGGGAGAAATGAGAACTTGAATCAATGGAAATCAATGGAAATCAATATAAATCACCTGGGTTGGTGGATGTTCTACAAGAAATCACATTTGACATGCTTAAGATCAAGGAGTGGTGTGTCCTTCCAAGTTTCAAAGGCCTAGGTGAAGCAGAGCATCCTAGAAAGCCATCAAGGCGGGCCCCGGGCTTCGTCCAAAGATCTCTTGGAGCACTGTGATACCTCGGGATAAGCAGTTTCAAAGCCATGGTGGTTTGAGGCCTTGTTCTTGTTGCTTTCACCTACAGAATCATCATCAAATTTCTTGATCCAAAAAAAAAAAAACAACACAACCATCATTCGGCGGTGACTGGTATGTGATTGACGTACCGGCCTTAATCCGCACCCGCAAAATAAAACAGAAAATGAACTCGGGTGAGGGCCACTGCGCAAGTGACGCAGACACAAAGTACCAACGACTGTGCTGGGTGCCCGACAGCCACACCAACCTGGTCCAGCATATACAGATACCTCCAATGGATCCGAGTGATGTCTGTCACTGGAAAAGTCCCAACTGGCCAAAGACACGTCAGCCAAAAAACTACAGAATGTAACTATGCTCGGCGGAAAAACATCCCAGAAATGATCGGCCTATCGAAAGAACCATGCTTCAGTGGAAAAAAAAATGAACCCGATGGAAGATTTTCTGTTTTTCCAAAATGCCAAGGAATTCTCACAATTCTCACTGAGCTGATCAAACTATCCATGTGTCTTCATGGCTTTTTCGCGTCGCTGGCCGCCAAGATGCTGCAAGGGCAGATGAGAGCTCAAGGAGCCGCACCTCGGCGAAGGTACCATGGTCAGAAGGGGGATGAATGGGATATTTTTCCAGCTGGACAATCCCACTTGGAAGGGTATATCCAAGTTCATAAAGCAAAACTGCGGGTGATTGCATTACATCTATCTCAACATTTTCCCATAATCTCCTATGGTCATCGGGTCATAATCCCACATTTTCCCATAATCATCCCATAATCATGTGATAATCATCCCAAAATTGTCCTTACATGGTCAATTTTGCCCATAATTCTCCCAGAACTATCCCGTATGCTTCCTATATGTATGCCATAAGTATGCCATGTTTCTGCGGGGGTTCCCTCACTTTTCGTGGCCGAGCGATGCGCGGTCACCATCCCAGGGCCATGACCCACTGACTGATGAGGCGCCTAAGAGGTAGGCACAGGCCTCGAGGCACGGTCGACGCAGTAATGCAAATATACATATACATATACGTGTGTGTTTATGTGTATATATACAATTATATGCATATAGATATTTTTTGTGCATGTATTATATATATATATATGGATATATTAATATGCATAAGTATTTGTATGTAACACATCAATATGATTCAATATGTAGGTATGCATAGAGTATCGCATGTATCTATCTATATATGTATACACATGTGTATATATCTTACATGCAATGGCTTCTGGCTTTTGCTTGTAACTTCAACATCTTCAACGATTGGTGAAATCAGAGCTCTGTCCAAAAATTGCCGTGGAAAGATCCACCATTTTTAAGAACGGTAAACCACCTATTTCTATGGACCATCTATACCATGGCTATGTAACAAATAACCAGAGGCTAATTCCCATCAATATCCCCATTGTTGTTGGTTAAATCATGTTAAATCCCTATGAATCGCCATGAAAGTATGTTTTAACTGTTTCCAAACCATGGTTGTTTCAAAACGTGGGGACCCCACATTCAGGCTCATGGTGGACCAGCTGGGCTCCCAACCAACGCCTCGGGTGACGAGGCCTCGATTGAAATGTCGAAAACGCGCCAGGTGATTTCGGGGGGAGCAGAGGTAGATTGGATTTCTATGTTTTCGTATGGGTATATTGGTACTGTAATTATAAGTATATATATATGTATATATATGTATATATATATGTGTATATATATGTATATATATATATACATATGGGTGTGTGTGTGTGTCATTTAACATATGCGATGTATTGCTACTTCTATATTATGTATTCGTCTCGTTCTTAAAATTGGGATACATGATAATTTGAATTAGTACGAATCAAAATCGGAAAGCCAGAAAAAATTGGCTGGGTGGTACTGCCAATAGCCCAAATCCAGGCTTGTTGTTTTTTCATGCCCCATCTTGAGCGGCCACGAGAACTGTCACCAGGCTTCCCTGCAGCGGCCCGCAGCCCCAATTCCTGAAAAGGTGAGGCAAACAATGTGATCCCGTTGTGAAAATGCGCGTGAAAATCCTACTTTTGAGACAGATGGACACTGAGTAACGACTAGGATATATATATATATATACTAATATTAATTTAGTATTAATATTAATCACTTGGTTTTCCAAGCATCCCCAAATGCTATACCAATGTGCCATTAGATTTCTGTGGCGAGCCTGATCCAAATTTCGTGCCCCGCACGACCCGTAGGGTTTTGGGTGATGCTACCAGCCTTCTGCTTGGAGCGGGCACGGGCGCAATTCAGGCCTGCGGCAGTGCCAAGAAAGCAACACCATCCTGCTTAGCAAGTGATTGTGAATATTGATTGAGTCATTTGTTATATATATATATATCTACATATTACCAGTATATTACCCGAATTGCGCTTCCCATTTTAAGTTTTCTTGCGTTGCGAACTTCGCTTCCGTTTTGTGTCCTGCGAATCATCTGCAGTTCCACAGCCAAAACCTGTCCTTTGAGTCTGGCCCAAAGGTGGTAGAACTGGTACCTCACCAGGGCTTGAGCCATGGGACCATCAAGGAGTATGGGATGACTGGGAGCAACCAAAAACATATTTTAAGACCCTGAAGGTTGGCCAATGACCTGTCCAAACGAGCTGGGATGGCCGATAATGGATTGGCTATTGATGATGGGGAAATGGTTTTCTCAACCATGAGATGATGATAGATTTTGAGGATATCCATGGATATCCTATCTTCAGTCAAAGCCACATGAATACCCAAAAGCAGTGCTTTAAGCCCATCCCAAAAGTGTCAGGCAATTTTGATATCCTCATCCAGAACTGCGTCCAAACCCGAATTGAGATGAATCAACTAAGAAACTGCTTCCCCTTACTAACCCGTCATTGATTTGTTCCATTCTACTGGCTGGTTAAAAGGAAATCCTATGATGGATTATGACAATCCCCATTAATTACATTGAGTAGTTACCCCCGCTTCCCAGATAATCGTCAAGCAACAGGGGTTTTGAACACTACGCGATGATTGCTTGGTTGTACATCCCATAAAATAGATTAAAATCTTCCCGTGAAATCCCGGTAAATCCCTATTGGTGATGGTTAATCAATGGCTATGAATCGCTGGTCATAGAATTCTTCGCATGTTTCACACCTCTGGGCCCTCCAACGCCAAGGGAGGGCTATGAGACTCGTTCCACTCCGAAGGCTCTGGCACCTGGATCCCGCGAGGTAAATCACCACGGTACCCTCCGAAGGTGGCTATCCTTTACTGGGTACTTTACCGTAGCTTGGAGCCCTGTGAAATGTGCAACGCAGTTGGAAGAAGTTTTCTACGGATTGGTTCGGTGAAAGGGGCCATCAACTAATTTGTTGTTGTCTGTGAACATGATCAAACAGATCTTTTTGGAGGGTGGCCACATGAGTTTCAATGAATAAGGACTTGAACCAGGGGGAGTTCTAAGGTCATAATGATGCAAGTCCCACACTTGCAATGTGATGTAGCACCCAACTGTTCATGTGATGGTTTCTTCTACCCTCTGGTAAACTAATATAACTATGGAAAAGCACCACTTTTCATAGGCAAATCAACTACAAATGGGCCATTTTCAGCAGCCTCAGCAGCCAAGCGCACCATCCATTGATCCCACGATATCCGCCTTGGATCCCCATTGGTTGTTTCCCCACATTGCTTGCGTATATAGCTTGATATGAGCTAGGAAAACCCATCTATCCAGTTGGCTAAAAGTTTTCGGAAACTCATTCAGCTTGGCCAAAAGTTAGGATTATCCATATCTATATGTATATATATATATATACCAATTATATCCATATCAATCCATGACATGTCCGACATATCCCATCCCATTAGGCTAAGGAAGGCCATGGTGACGCCCACCGCGCTCACCTCTCCGTTCAGAGGCTCCGTAACAGCTAAGCACCTGGGTGCCGTGTAGCTGGTGGTATATTGAGATAAACAGAGACATAGACGATAAACTATGTACCGAAATATATATATATTGTGGGAAATATACCGTAATTTACATATATGTATATATACATGTGTGTGTGTGTCTGCACATAGAAGAATGTATATATACTACAAAAGTCGAAAACTACATACATGTCATGACTTCACATTCCCTTACATTACACGACAGTTCAGTACAGTGCAGTACATTTACAATATAGTACGTTGAATTACATTACATGCACATATATGAGTGTAGATAGATAATGGTAAATACATACTTATTCTTCTCCCAATATATCCACTTGTATCTCCAAGGTGCAAGATGTTGCGAGTGGTTACAACTGAAAACACCAACAACTTAATATCGTCAATAGCAATTTAACAACATTGAAATTAGTAGATCCTTTGTTTAATATAAACTTTCATCACTATGAATCAACCACTTATGGGTAAAACCCTACTAAATCCGGATTTAATGGTGATTTAATCATATTCAATCATATCAACTATACTAAAGTCTATTGAACCATGTTAAACCCACGTTCATCATCACCTCATCACCGTTCCCTTAGCCTCAGCTGTTGGCTCCCGCACGCTGACAGCTCAAAGGCCACCACGTGATGCAGCAGTTCTTGGAGCTTCAGCCAGACCTCTTAGCGAATGGTAGATATATGAAGTGTATATTCTATGTTTATATGTGTATACACACTGTATATATATATATACACTGTGCATATTTTATATACGTATCTGTATATATAATATTATATTGTATATATAACATATTACAGTGTGTGCATATATATATATATATATACACATAAGGTGTAAATAGAAATCCGCCCGCACCGAAGGTGCTGGGGCGTGATCTTCCGGATGGCACCCGTAAAAGGTTACAGGTTTACCTGGGGGGGGGGCATTTTTCGGCCAAAACCTCCTGTTTTTGATAGGTCGTGACGCTCACCTTCAAAAAACACTGTAAAAAACAGTACGGAAGACACCTGTTCGTGAACGCGCCCGTCCAAAATCGGCAAGCGAA
>Ga0126342_10011651_pt1 | contig 15695 bp, 14 predicted proteins | sample Cyp1metagenome_FD_92528 | JGI IMG/M metagenome (GOLD analysis project Ga0126342, IMG submission 92528) | Coral microbial communities from Lord Howe Island, Old Settlement Bay, Australia - Cyphastrea 1 metagenome | ecosystem: Host-associated > Invertebrates > Cnidaria > Coral ...
AACATATATAACATATATAACATATATAACATATATAACTTATATATAACATATATAACATACATAACATATATAACATATATAGCATATATAGCATATGTATATATAACATATGTATATATAACATATATATATATATATAATATATAATATATAACATATATAACATATATAACATATAATATATATATGATATATATATATATACATATTTACCATAATTATCTGATCATGTTGGTTGTATCAGCTCTATCACCACTTTACCGACAAAGCCCACCATGGATCCCACGGATCCGGCGCTGGATTGGCCCATCTCCGAGGCCAATGCGCCCAGACGCTACGTCTCCCTGGTCTCGCGCAACGGAACGGAGGGCCTTGCGGATCTTCAGGCGATGTGGCGGCTGATGGCCTCAATGGTGATTTTATGGTGTTTTTAATGGGATTTCATAGTGATTTTATTGGATTTAATGGTGATTGAATGGAAATTGAATACAATGTGAGGCCCCCCCATTGGATAGCTAACTTGGTGCGTTTATAACTCCAATTTCACTATGGTTTATGGTATTTATAACGAACTAGTTACTGGGGCTTATAAACCAACTCAGAACTGGGGGGGCCACATTGTACCTGAATTAGTTGTGTTGTGTTTGTGTTTTTCTTGACTTGTGTTTATTTGATTGAGTAATGCTGTTTTTAATAGGATTGGAGAAGAGCAGCAACGTTAGACACTTCGGTCTAAGCGTTTCCAATCACCAAAAAAAACACGCACACACTTTATGGTGAGGATAGCGGTGGATAAATCATATCGTCAGTAGCGACAAAACTAGAGACATTACCAGCTATTGATTCAGATATAGTTCTAGATCAATAGCTACTATACCATATATTTGATGTGTATCATAAATTTAGATGTGGTATAATTGTGTATGGATCCACAAATCATACTTGAAATATACAATTGTTCCAGAATTATAATTAAACCAGTTGTTTTTCTGCGTTTTCACCCAGGGGATTCCATGGGTGCTATGTCCAGTTGCCATCGATCTTGTTTCAGGCCAAAGTGAGCGGAACGCGACTTGCCCTCTGAATTTGGCCTGTTTGTCAGCTTGGATGTGGAGATTGCCAAGGGATATGGGAGGCAAGTGGTTGGGAAAAAAACGTCAAAACATATTCCAACTGGTAATGATATGATGGAATTCTACCTGGGCCCCAGCTGCTATGTAATCATTTTAACGATTCCGCTCAGGGAACATCCGAGTCGGAATCGTTTGCTTTTTTTTCGAACTTTCGAATCCACCCGCCGGATGTTTGGGGTTTGATGCCCTTCACCGTTTCTACACTTTTCTGGGTGAATTACAAATCTAAGATTTTACGTTGATTCCTTGCATGTTTTCCAGTTTCATTGGTCCCCTGTCCCTTTCCCCACCTAGGAAATTACCGCTGCCTTCTTTCCCTCTTCCACCTCCTAGCCCTGCGTATCGGCGAAAGTTTGCAGCTGGGTTGACAGACCGTGAATGTGGCCAGCGCGTGGTCTAAGTTGGATGGTTTTTGCCACCCAAGTTTGGGTCACCAGAACCAAATGAACCCAAATGTGTTTCTCTCAGAGAGCCAAGAAAGAGATACACAGAATAGAGGATTTAAGGATATTTAGGGTATAGAGGCAATGAAGATATGATCTGATATTCCATTTGCATCCGGGTGATATCAGCAATGGATCAATGGCACCCTGAGTATATTGTGACATGTTTCATGATATGTGACAAATGCATCTGAATCACAGGACAGAATCATACCTATCTTATCTATGTGATCTTAAACAAAAAAACATATTTAAGATTTTTATGGATATCATGGATATCATATGGATATCATATCTTATTATGTGGTTGTTTAAGCCTTCTTCTTTTAAGTGCCCTTACACAGTCTGCGTTTCGGTCAGGGCATGAGAGCAGATGACCATGCTGAATCCCCTGCGCGGAGAATCCCACGGTGTCCGGCAACGCCTTGTAGTTCTTGCAGTGCCCGAGTCATGCCAGTTATGTTTGCACTGATAATTATACCCCATTTATAGAATGTATAATCCCATAGAAATGGCACTTATAAATGGTAAAGGGCCATTTATGGTAAATGTATAGAATGCATAACCCCATTTATACCCCATTTATGGTTTAGGTATCCCCCGGTGTCAAACATGGCTGGTAAAACCCTACAATTATGGCCCGAAATACCAGTTATAAGTCACTGAAATAACCCATTTATGGTTTATGTATAATCCCATAGAAATAACCAGTTATAACATAACCATTTGTAATTGGTAAACGGCCATAACTGTGGGAATCAGCCAAGGAAGAGACCATGTCGATGCCAGCGCTGCAGACGAAGACTGGTAGCTGTCCTTTCATCGGCTTCAGCAGTTTCTGAACGGTGAGATGTGGATGTTTGGAGATGTGAAGACGAGTGGGACAGAAAAAAAGGTGAATGGTGGGTTTGTTATGTGTATTTATATTCATAGTTCTTAGATGTTGATGTTGAGCCCTTTTGTTTGCAGGAAATAGGTTCCATCTAAGAAAGTACTCGTACATTGTTCATGGGATACCTATTTCGGGTAGCCGTTTCCGGAACTGTGGATGTCTTGTGGGAACACCAAGGAAAGATGTATAAAGATGCTCCCCAGTCCAACAGATTTCTGTTTGCTGCATTCTTTTACTTGCGTGGTATCTAACCTACCAAATGTGGTGGCTTTGGAGCCGCAATCCATTAGATGAACGGTCCCATCTGTGTGGCCAAAAAAATCATTCTTGGTCAACGTCCTATATCTGTGTTGCTCAAGATCTCATCAGAACTTAAGTCAGGTGTGTTTATGCAAAATAATACCAGACTATATTTGTATATGACCATTTGCCAAAAAATAGTTGCCAAATTGGTATCAACCAAACCAGGAAAAGACATTTTGGCAAACCGTCATATATTTGTTTTCCAGCCTGATTGATGTTTTTCCAGCTGAGCTAACAATAATATAGGTTCATCTATTTTGCCAGACCGATGTACTTAGACTTGGTAGTTGACCTCAATGACTAAGTGGCTCGTAACACCAGTTATAACTCGACATTGCCCCTACTTGTTTACCAAGGTGTATAATGGTGTGTAAATATATATATATATATATAACTTATTCACTTTAATTTTGGTAAAACAATGCCATAAACCATCCCCCAGTCATCACCATTTTTTATAGGTGGTAAGTATAACCCCTTTTTAAATGTGTGGTTTATGATTGTTTTAACCACATTATATTCAATTGGTCTTGATGTTTATTTTGTTTTGTTTGGATTATCGTTCTGAAATGTTTTGAGGTACTTGGTCAAGGGCCTATTTAAAGGTATATAACCCATCTGATCGGTGGTTTGGAACATGTTTTATTTTCCATAATATATGGGATAATCCTTCCCATTGACTTTCATATTTTTCAGAGGGGTTCAAACCACCAACCAGTAAAGATATATAACCTATTCACTATCTGGTTGGTGGTTTGGAACATGAATTTTATGTTTCCATCCCAACTGACGAACTCATATGTTTCAGAGGGGTAGGTATACCACCAACCAGCTATAACTGGGATGAGCAACCAATGTATTTTGGTTTCCCTCCATGGCTTCCGCCCCTAGGCGACGATTTGCGCAGCGTGCGACCTGAAACCATGCAGGCCGAAGGGGTTTTTTCTGCGAGTCGCTGCCGGTTTTTTGCAGGGCGAGGTCACGATAAATGATGCGGTAGGCGGTAGTACATACAATGTGAGGCCCAAGATAGCTAAGTTGGTTTATAAGTCCAATAACTATGGTTTATGGTATTTATAACTATAGTTGCTGGGGCTTATAAACCAATTTATAACTGGGTGGCCTCACATTGTAGGGAACCATCCCAAACTGATTTGTTTTTCATTCCATCTATCATGAAACATCCTCATTTAGGCTGGTTAGCAAGTTAGCCCATATCTAAATCACATGATAAATCCCAATTCCATACAAATCCTATAGCAATAGCATTAAAACCCTTCAATACCATACAAATCATCGAATTTCCATCAATTCCCATAGAAATTCTGTAGATCAGAATTCCCATAGAAATCCCATCAAGCTCCCATATGATTTGTATGGTAATCTGATTCAAATGGTCCATGATTCAATTAAGCTTTCAAAGAAATTCAAATTCCATGAAGATTCTGTAGATCCCATAGAAATCCCATAGAAATCCATAGAAATCCCATAGAAATCCATAGAAATCCCATAGAAATCCATAGAAATCCCATGTCAAGCTCCAAAAAACTCCCATAGAAATCCCATCAGAATCGGTAGGCGCAGCTGCTTTGGGATCACGCCATGGCAAAGTCCGTGGCCAACGCCTTGCAGGATCCCCAGGCGCCTGGCCGGGCCGGGTCCAACGGTCCAACGTTCGAGAGCTCGGTGATAAAACACGGTGAGCTCATGAACTTTTACAATGTGAGGCCCCCGTTCGATAGCTAAGTTGGTGGAAATAAGTCCAATTTCACTATGGTTTATGGTATTTATAACGAACTAGTTACTGGGGCTTATAAACCAATTTTTAACTGGGGGGCCTCACATTGTATGTTTTTTTTGATTTTAATGGTGATTGTTCATGAGTTACTGGGATTGAAGAATATGGAGAAAAATGATGAAACATGGTGATTCACTGGTGATTTATTGGGATTTCGTTGGCACTAAGCTGGTGAACATTGGCCGTGAATTGATGATGGTTGATGGTAAACATCACTATAGCACCACGTTGTATCTGGATATAAAACCAATACATGTTGGGTGAAATCCTCTATCAGATGCATATTTCATGGGGATATATTCATCTATCTATCTCCATATTTTCCCATCAGATCCAACCTACAGCAACTCCAGGACCATCCATGGCCATGGTCAAACCCCGTTTCGACGACCATGCCAGGTGCCCTTGGTGCTACACGTCTGTGGCGCCTTCCATTGCGCCCATGGTTTGGGCATTCCCGAAGCGCTGCCGAGGCGTTGAGACGGTCCATTTTGGCACTTAACAATCTGAAATTGGATGAAATTGGGTATTGATTACCTGATTCGGTGGTAGTTGAATTCAAAGTGGGATGAAATTGGGTAATTGAAATTGGGTTGGTGGATAACGAAATTGGGTAATTAAAGCTTCTTCCACCAACCCAAATGGAATCCATTGACTACTACAGTTGCAAGGCAAAATGACCTGTTTGACGTCCGGCTCAACTCGCAGGTATTGGTCAACGTCCACGTCGATGCCTCAGCTCTGACATTAGAGGAACTTAGTGGCCCCAGAAGGAACCTTCTGGGGCACCAGAGTTTTGGCGCGTGTTGGATGGGACTTGGCAAGAGCCATGTTTGGGGAACCACTAATTCTTGCCTGCTTGCCTAGGGATTCTTTAGCAAGGGGTCGACATTTGAGTTTTGAAGCTTCAAGTCTTTTGACAAGCTGACAAAGCCTCCTAATCCATTCATCTCCTTCCCCAGAAGAACTTGGATGTCAAATGGTGATGAAACTCATTGGCGTTGATATCTTGTTTGATTGCTCACTCGGCAGTCTCGCGCGTTTGTCGTTGCACATTCTTATTGTATGATTTTTGGTGTTTACCTGGGTGCACTATAGCAAGGCTATGTTCGGCTACATATATATTTGAGCACTTTCCCAAAGGTAGCAGGCTACCTTTGGCTACCTTTAGCTGCCTTTGGTACTCTCCAGTATCATCACTTTTTGTTTTCATGTTCTTCATATGTGTCATCACAAACATCACAAACATCAACATCATCATCATCATCATCATCATCATCATCATCATCATCATCATCGTTATCATCATCATCATCATCAGCATCATCATCATCATCATCACCGTCATCATCACCGTCATCATCACCGTCATCATCACCGTCATCATCACCGTCATCATCACCGTCATCACCATCATCACCATCATCACCATCATCATCATCATCATCACCATCGTCATCATCATCATCATCATCATTATCATCATCATCATCATCATCACAAATCTTAAGGTGACCTTTGTTGACCTTTGTTGACCTTCTACAAAGGTAAGCAGCATGTCCTTAAAGGAATTCAAAAGCACATGGTTTCTACTTTTTTCATTATTTCAAATCATTTCCTTCAAGGGTTTATGTTGATTCGTAAACACATACTTGATCCATCAAACCAGCAAAACTTATCTTGCGGGTAAATGGTGGCAAAAGTATGTAGCCTCAAAGAAAACGAAGCATCCAGCTGTCATGGTTCGTGCCATGTTCACAAACAGAACTTTGGTGGTATTCAGCTTCAGTAAGGTTTCTCACTTGCTGTGACACTTTGGTCAAAGACTTCAGTTTTTGAGCCACCATACAGCGCACTTACTGGGTATAATGGATCCCTGGTGGATACTTGTAGTAGTTAGATGGAGTTAATGTAGCCAGCAATGTTTGACCTTCTCTAACTTAACCCACACCGCCAACATGTGGGCTCAACCCCCAAACCACAGCATTGTTTGATTTAGTCGTAATGTAAAATTGGTCGTCTTACCACTTTGATGGATTAGAATTGGATAACATAGTTGTTCTTCCGAGAGCAAACACAGAACCCCAAAAACATATATGTTGAAGAAAATTTCCTATTTTGAAGGCGATCACGCTTGTGTTCCATGTTCAATTTGTAGATTTTGACTTTACACCCTGTTCGCTCATACAGCACCTTCTGAAATGATTCCCATTGCTGTAATTACCATTGGATGAGAGTGGGCCCAGGAAGCCTGGGAACGTAGCTGACAGTGGCGACAGCGGAAGGGAGGTCGTGGGGCCCAAAGCGTGCCCCGAAGGAGTGCCTGGGCAGGTCATATGTGGCTCCTGTGGAGGATTGGAGATGGTATGGAAGCCAACAAAAGATTTTATGTGAGGAGTATTCCGGTATGAACTGCAACTGGTTGGTCCGTTTTTCCCCTGCCAGGTGAGGGCTTTCCCCCTCCACCGACTGCTCTGGGCTCACCGGACCTGAACACTATGTCTGAAAGAAGCCATATAGAATGTCAGCGGGATCACTCGAAGTAATGCTATTTGTATTTTTTTTGTGCGGTCAATGATGCTGAGAACAGAGTGACCAGGCGGGACAACAGCCTTTTGGGGCCAAGATGGAATGTGTCGGGACATATCCAATATCCGCCACCTTTGCTCACAGCACTTAGTCTTGGTCTGTGCAGGTCCTTGAATCCTTTGTACTTGTACAACTCACTTGAGGCACTCCTACGTCTTTATTTGTGTTTGGATGTCCACTGATGTGTTCTGAAGATTGCCTGTGGATGTGTATTGTATCAAATTTGGATATATCCTTGGTCCTTGCATTGCTGTTTGCAGATACCAATATAATAACATCCAATAACAGTGACATGGCTGGATGTCTTATAGTCAAAATCCCCGCAGCCATTGGGTCCTAAGAAGCAACCTGGAGGCCATGGAACCCATGGGCTCAAAGTTACAGCTGCAAAAAGCGCTTGAGGCGCTTCTTGTTGAGCACGGAAAGTGGCGGCGTTATGTGATCTTGACCCAGTGGCAAAAAGCAGCACTGGCCGGGCAAGCACTGGCCTACTATATAGACTATAAGGTGATGTCCAATTTTGCCAAAATAGGACAGTTACCAACCCCTGCCCAGGCTAGGGAAAGAGCACTGGAACAGTTAGCGGACTTTGCCAAACGGTTCCAGGAAGTCATAGAGATGCGCTGGAGGGATGATGATATTGCAACAATTGAGGATCTTGCTGGGGCCTGCGCGAAGGAGATGTTGTGGGACTGTCCTGCCTTCGGCATTTTGGGAGGTGATTTGTACCTGCCGCAGGTCTGTGATCATCTTTTGTGTCTTTTGAAGCCAGTTTCTGCGGACGGGTTGCTTCCAACGCAGCCAGGTACCTGTCGGATTTGGGAACCCTTTGTGGCTGCAGATACGACGCAATTGTGCATCATGGTTGCGTATATTCAATGCTTGGGCTTGTCGGACAAACAATTGCTGGTAGTGACCCTTCACTCCCTGTTTCAAGAGTTGTATGAGTCCTTGCGACAGGCGAGTGCGCACATGAGCATACAAGCACTTCCCACCCCCGAGCTTCACACCATGGTGACTGAGTTCTTGACACAACTGAGTTCATTGTGCCATGACAATGTCCGCAGGATCACCCAACGCCGTCCAAGACCCTGCAAGTGGTTTGAAGCTCATTCAGAGTATCATGAGTTGAGAGATTGCTGGTCACGGATTTCAGCTCAAGCGTCCGAGATCGCGTCTGAGGTAGCCAAGCTGCCTCCCATTGCTGACGCCCCTGATGTCCCTGAGACCCAAGACTCATGGAGTCTTGTCTCAGCCAGTTGCAGGGATGTAGAGATTGCCAGTCTGGCATCTCATCAGTCAAATCACAGCCAGACCTCATGCCTCTCGGCATATGGTGGACCGCATTGCTTTTTGTCGGCCTACCTGTTCAAGCATTTTCAGCCTGCTGAATCTTCGTCAGTGGTTCTGGTTTCTGCAAAGGACGGGATTCTGCACTGTTGCCACGAGCTGGGGCATCTCACCAATGCCTATACCATCTGGTTATTTAACATAGCCATGGAAAATCACATTTTTTTAATATATAGGTACACCATCTATAAATGGGCCATTTCCCATGGCTATGTTAAATAACCAGAGGGTGGTTCTTCTTTTGTGGTCTGGAATCATGTTGTTTTCTTTGTAGGAAATGGAGCAATGTGATAGACTTCACCATGTCATAAAGTCACGTTTGATGGAAAAACAATTGTTGACCGTTCACTGACCAAGACATCAGAGAATTACTTTCTTCGAGTGATCCCCACCCTTTCACATTATTCTGACATAGTTTCTCTATACCATCTGGAAACATATATTGTATAATATTGTATATATATATACATCTATTGTACCATCCTATCTGCCATTCCTTCTGGCATATACTCTGACATTCTTTCTAGCATTCTATTTGGCATCTATTCTAACATACTTTCTGGCATATATGCTGACATTCTTTCTGGCATTCTATATGGCATCTATTCTAACATTCTTCTGGCATCTATTCTGGCATTCTATTTGGCATTCCATCTAACATTCTATTCTGGCATTCTATCTGGCATCTATTCTGACATTCTATTCTGCAATTCTATCTGACACTCTTTTCTGGCATTCTATCTAGCATCTATTCTGACATTCTATTCTGCCATTCTATCTGACATTCTATTCTGGCATTCTATCGGGCATTTATTCTGACATTCTTGCAGTTGAGGTCCGGCAGTGCCCATTGACATCTGGAGCTCGCGGTTGAGGAGCAGGAGAAGAAGGAGGAGGAAAAGAAGAAGAAGGAGGACGAGGAGGAAGAGAAAGCAACTCTGATAAAACCTAGAGACCCTCAACTGGCAGGTGGGGGAAAAGGAAATGATATTTTCGATGGAGAAACCCAAGGTTGGATTTTGCCATGTTTTGCCGCGTCACTCCAGGATCTCCAGAAGGGCTCCAAACTCCTTGCCGCAGATGGCACGCCCATAGAGGTGCTAAAGGTTGAAGTTCAGAAGACCAAGAAACTTCTGGATTTGGAGAGACTTGGCCCCATTAACTACCAGTCTTGCGGTGCGTGGCAAGCCACTGGCTATGAACTGTGGAAAAGGCATAACCCAAGAATAAGTGTAACTGTATATATATATATATATAATTGTATATATATATATAATTGTATATATATAATACACACACGCAATATTACACAATCACATACGTATATTTTTATGACCAGCTAACAAGTAGACTTTAATGACATAGATGTACAGTGCGTAGATATGGTCTAAAAGTGATTAGGTCGGGCATTGTCAAGCAAAGAACATACTGGTAAATGTCTTTTCCTTTTCGCAAGGATGTAGCATGGTATCCGCATTAATGCGAAATGATGCACTCAGCACTGTCAGGAAGAGTGCCTATCCTGCAATCACGATTTGTTTTGGTTGGACCTGTGGCCACATGAAACGGGTCAAGATTGGAGATTGGGCGCGGTTGAAAGTTGATGAAGGCCAAAGGGGGACCGAGGATAACAGATGCGTTGCCGTTCACCACCACCTTGAACCACCGCATAATGGTTCCATCAGATGATGATGATGACACCACCGTCAAAGCCATCGACCTGAAAGTCGGGAGTTGGGTCATGTGCAGTGACCACATGGCAAAGAAGGTTATCGGAAAGAGGGAATATCTTGCAGCTAGGCTACGACTGAGGGGTCAGTTTGCATTGTAAATTATGGATGTTTTACCGTTTGCCCCCTCAAAAAGTCCGAGCATCATGCACAAGTTGTTGCCCTTTATCAGAGTTTTCTCCATGTTTTTCATCGCAATAATTTTGGTTCGGCCCAAACTAGTCCTTCAAGAAATACTGTATAGGAAGCACTCTTTGTTCACCATTGGTTGACCATTATTTCAATTTTCATCAGTTTTCCATTCTATTTGGGATGATTCTTCCAATTGATTTCTAGGATGGCTCAACTACCAATCAAACTATCCACAGGCGCCGGAACTTACCAACCAGACTATTTGATCCCTTAGCGCCCTTGACAACTTGGACACAAGCACTTCAGGTCGAAGAGCAAGATGTGTTGGCCATCACCTTCCTTCCCGATAAGGCAGTGGCTTGCTTCCTACCACCTGAACAGCCGGTGCTGTTGACGAAAGGCCTGACTCCGAAACCCATCCGTCGTGGTGGCATGACCGGACGTGCTGCCAACCAGGAGGTGGGCAGTATCCATACTGAGGGGGACTATCGCGATTGAGTGAAGAGGAATGAGGTTCGGCAAACGGCATGATATCATGGAGCATTCTCAATCTTACTATGTACATCAAACTGCACTTTGATCCACTTAGTTGGCCTTGGTGTCAGAATACGTTGAAAAGAAAGAGAAGCACATCCGCGAAAGTCTGTAGTCCATCAGTCCGTGTAGATCCGCTTCCTGCTTTCCAAATTTCGTTCCATCCCAGCTTGTAGCAACATTTTTTGATCTTTTCCTCGAGAGCACGGCTCCCAGAGTCAGAGCCTTGGGGATTTCAAAGGCGGGGCCATCCATTGGACCTCCGTTGGATCATCAGTTATGTGCCTTGGTTCTCCAAAAGGACATGGTGAGTGAGAAAGGAAGTGTAATGCTTTGCAAGTGGTTTGACTAAAGAGGTGAGACATTGTTCTTGTTTCAGTTCAAAGCAACTATGAATCATTGTAGGACATTCAGTTTGAAGTAACGTAACATATTACGTTATAAGTTATAGTGTTTTGCTTACACGGAAGATTTGGATGGCCCTTGCATGGAAGGGCTAGTGACCTAGTGCACATGATTCTTCAAAGTGCCTCTCCAGCAAGACCTGCACATTGTCAAGCTTCTGACCTTCCAGATACTTCTTGGATGGGAAAGTGAGCCAACATTCTGCAGGTAAAATCACTTTACATGTGGGTATGAATCAACATTCAGTAGATTAGGCACTTCGAAACATGCAGTAAAGAGCAGTAAAGAGCAGTAAAGCCGGTGGCTCGTAAATTTTGTCCCTCATGTGCATGTGCCTATAGAAAACTGGAAGGGTATGGTGTAATTAAGATACTTTATTTGACCGAAGAGTCAACATTAATCTGGTGAGCTTGCAGAGGGAATTGGAGGTGTTTCTGGTTTCATTTGAGTAGAACTGGGTACGATTTTCCAGCAATCTCACCAGAAAAAGGATCAGGGTATCGGTCAAATTTGGTGTACCCAGAACGTGATGAATAATCAGAATTCAAAATGACCAAATTCTATGGTTTCCAGTTTGAATGTTTCAGAGTCTTAGATTTTGACCCATACCCATTAGGAGGCCGTGGTCGTCCAATTCTGACCACCATCAAAACGCGTGCACTGCTCTGTGAGCATGCTGCCGCGTCACGGTGCCTTCCATTTTCCCAGGCGGCCGACTGCCTCATCCCCAATGACCTATTTCGAGTGAAGTCAACAGATGTGTTTTGTGGGTAACTGGGATTACCACTAGGTGTTTTTGGGGTAAGCAGTTGTGTGGTTGAAAGCGCAAAATTCTACCCAGTGCTGTCCCCATTTTCGTTGGTTTCATCATCGCCGTTTTTGGAGCAAAACAAGCAACCAGATCACAGTCCATCATATTTCATTCATTTCAGCACTTGCGGCAGTCTATCGCCTGTGTTGCGCATGGTCACTCAGTGCACCCGATCTTTCGCAGTGCCGTGTGAGCAGCGTTCCACGTTGACGGCCAGGGCATAAAAATGCAGTTGTGCTAACATTGCAGGTCCGTTAATTACTGGGGGTTGTAATCCCAGCTACAAGGATGAGTTGCCCCTCGCTTCAAAGCTGTGCCCTGGGGCCATGATGGGCCATGTAGCAAAGATCGACTCCTGAGGTCAAGAAATTAGAGTTAAGCATGTTAATCCAAAGTGGCACGGTTTCTATATGTTTCTGTTTCTATTATGTTGGAACCCAGGATGGTTTTATTGAGATCCTCAACGCAGAATAGTTTCCAACGTGAGCTGTGTATCCCGCCATCTTTAGACCTCAAGTTGTATTTACTGAATGTCAACTTTTTGCAAACCTATCCGCCCATGTACTTTTAAGATCCTTTAAGTGGTGAAATCCATACGGTTGTTGGTTCAATCATCAACTTTGGATGGTTAATTATGTTCCTTGATTCTAAAATGTTTAAGATCATTTCAATCTCAAAAAATGTTTAGTTATCTTGCATTAAACACATGTATATATATAATATACTTGGTGAATTCCAATTTTTAGTTGGTCACATTCCACATATTTGTTCAATCATGTTCACATATTTTGCGTGACATTTTCCCAGCCCAAGATAATCCATATTTTTTCCACATTTATCATATCTGCCTATAATCTCCACATCAATCTATTTAAATCTCATCATCAATGGCTATCTATGGCTATGGCTCTAAATTGCAGTGAAAAATAACTCAGCCATATATGGTTCAGAATCCAGTAGCCATCACCAGTAGCTTAGATATCACCATTATATAATCAGTATAGAAATAGTTAATTGATATTAATCACCATTATTAATCACTATTAACCATTAACCACTATAGGCCTAACCACTATTTTTAGCCACGATTAACCATTATCAATCACCTAGTAGAACACCATCATCCATTATATAGTTGATGGTTATTAGTTAGTTGATTGTGGCCATTACCCATATGCTCCATGTATGGAAGGAATATTTACCAACATGTACCCTGAAAATCACCCAGTTTTGTAGGTAAATATACCATACATGGAGCATATGGGTTATAGGCCTTACCATCATCAACCACCATCTACCAGTTAGAACTAATGGCCATAGCCCAGGTGACCTCGGTGGTCTGTTGGCCCGCCAGCGTCAGCGCCACGCTGGCGGAGGTGCGCTCGGGCCGCGTGCCGCGGCCGCTGGGCGCCATGGGCGACTGGGTGCCCTGGCGGAAAGGGCGGGGAAAACGGAGGAGTTTCCCGGGAAAAATGGTAGGTGTATGGTTGGTTTTCCTGATTTTGATAAGAAATTGGTGAATTTAACCCAACAAAATTTCGACTTTGACCAAGAAACCTTAAGATTTAAACAACAAAAATCATGATTTGGGCAAGGGAAATAGGAGTTTCAATGGAGATTTAACCAACAGTGATGGTGAGTGTTGCTATCAAATTTGAAATGGATGAAGTTGCTACCTTTGTTTTTTATTTTGTAGGGCAACAATGAATGGAGTGTTACCAGCAATGATTGGAAAAAAAAGTTCGTTCACAACTGCAAACGGAAACCATCATTAAAAGACAACTTATTAAAAAAAAAAACTTTTAAGTGGTGAGCTGAGGTGAATACCATTACTTAAACTGGTGAATGGTTGAATGGGTTGGCAGTTGGTAGGATTGTTTCCGGGAAACAATTTTGATTATTGCAATACGCTTGAACCAGCCCAAATGTTGGTTCAAATCGATATGATCTATGCAAATTGGATTGATCAGAAATTGGGTATATCCTTATTGTTCCCCATTATATTGAACATTTTTTCACGGATGTGGGGATTTATTGTGTGATTGTATATGTTTGGATCGTTTTGGATCATTATTTTTAGCAAGCGTTCAGCAGTTTTTCAGGGGTTGCGATCTCGTCGTTGGTCTGATCCCACGATTCATGAGGTGATCATTACGGAGGAAACCTTTGCAGAGCAGGAGCTGCTGGATGGTGGTGGAAGCCCATCCGTATTCGGGAAATCAAACATGGCTAGCTATAGGAATTCCCTTTGAATGGGCGAAACAATTTGACAATTATCGACTGGATTGGGGAAATTCCAGCAAATCATGTTTGATTACCAGAAGTTACCCTTATGGGTCCAAGTGTATGTTCAGGGAGTATTTGGGATATGATTTAGGAGGTGAAGTATCTTCTCAGGAGGTATTTAAATTTAGATCCATACTGTAGCTTATGTATGAATGATTATTGATATTTTCTTTTTGTTTTGATTTATGATTGATATCCTGGTATCCCCAACATAACATTGATTGTTCCGGTTGATATTCCGATATTCGACCTTTAAGGATATGATGCGCTATGAAAATATCAGCCATAGAAACTTGAGTATTTGTATGATGGGTCCACATTATTGGGTTGAACCAGCCACTCGTGGAAGAGAATGGTTTCCCCCTATTGCCATTATGCCTAGTCTATTCAAAGATATGTCAGATGATTCAGTCGCTGGGGGTGACAGGGATCATGGATCGAACTCACTTCGACATGAGTTAACCATAGTGGTATATAAGTATTCTAAGTAATGTAACTTAAGAATCAAGAGAAACAACTGTTGGAAAGCTCACAAGATGGAATCATGTGTCATCCAACGGTGGTTGGAGCCTGGCGGTTGGTATTCACCAGCTCTATGCAGAAGGTACGTGGTAACGCCAATGCCACAAAGCCCATACCCAAGTCATCACCATTTTTACGGGTGATAGAAACCATCCCTAGTGGATCCTAATGGTACTTCTTTATGGCATTGGGTTTTTTACCCTCTGGTAATTTAACATAGCTATGGAAAGCCACTATAAATGGCCATTTTCAATAGCTATGTTAGTTTACCAGAGGGTACATTATCCCAATTTCATGTACCGCATAAAATTGTCTATATCCCCATAACAATGGGATGGTGCCTTATGATGACGTGGTAAAGCCCTTTCTGTGGTTGGTTCCTGGGATCCATGGGGCACTGTTCTTGCAGGCGCCCTGACCGCCGGACAGCGCGGTTGCGGCGACAGGGCAACGTCGGACGCGACAGATGAAAATTCACGGAGGATCTCAAGATTTTGCTGGTTGATATGGCTTAGATTCTTACAATGTGAGGCCCCCGTTCGATAGCTAAGTTGGTGCAAATAACTCCAATAACTATGGTCTATGGTATTTATAACGAACTAGTTACTGGGGCTTACAAACCAACAAACATCACTGGGGGGCCCCACATTTTAGATGCTTTCACTTTCACACATGAATCTAGCTAGTTGAACGTCAAATTGGGCAGTACACCTGGAGAGTATTTTTATGTATGTTTGGGGTTGGAAGCACCACTCCATTTAACA
>Ga0126342_10011652_pt1 | contig 15695 bp, 17 predicted proteins | sample Cyp1metagenome_FD_92528 | JGI IMG/M metagenome (GOLD analysis project Ga0126342, IMG submission 92528) | Coral microbial communities from Lord Howe Island, Old Settlement Bay, Australia - Cyphastrea 1 metagenome | ecosystem: Host-associated > Invertebrates > Cnidaria > Coral ...
CAAAGTCTGGCTGGTTATGTGCCTCTTGAACTTGCTTCTGGAGCATTTCTTTCTCTTGGAGAATGATTGGCTGACTTTGCTGGAGATGCGCCTTTTGCTCAAAAGATGCGAAGCAGCCACATTCACACTTGCATCCAAGGTGTAGTCAAGTTCTGTCCAAGTTGTATCCAAGTTGTGTCTGCGTTGTGCGGAGGGCTTTCGTTAAAAATTACATTACATGAACTGACAAAGTTCAACGCTCGATCAGCATTCAACACACTGACCCACCTGCAGTTCCTTGTACTTCTCTTCAGCCAGCAGCCTTGCTTCTTCAAGCTGCTGTGCTCGAGTCTTTGCCTCATGATTTGCAACCCAATTTGGGGATTCCAGAGTATGCATACTCATCAGACTGACCAACCGACACATGATCAAGCTATGTCATGAAACTATGAATTTCATGCAAAAAAACTGAAAGCGGCCTCCTCGAGTTTCAGTTCGTTCTCAGCAGCTGTCTGCTGTGCAAGAGCTTGTGCCTTCGATTCAAAAGACTCGCTGATCAGATTGTCTTTAAATTGTGTTTTGCGCAGCATCTTTAGCGGCAACATGCGGCAACTCTTCAAGAGTATGGGGCCTCTTCGAGCTGGGCGTGCTTTTGAACTTCAGATTGTGTGACCTGTTGTGGAAGTTTGAAGCGTTTTCAATGCACTTCTTTGTTTGTCCCTAGTCTTCCTCTGACCTCCGTCAGGTAAGACTTCATATGAAAACAAAAGAAAATAAAACAAACACAATGAGATTAATGATATGCATCAACCCCGCCATGTGCCTCTTGCAGCTGTCGTTCGAGCGCAGCTTTCTCTTGAAGTAGAATTGGCTGGCTCTGGTGATGCTGTGCGAGTTCTACCTGCAGGAGAACAGGTTGCAAATGATTTAGACACTATCAAGATGTTCAATGAATATTGTCAAAATGGCGGGAAACTTGGATATGGGAACGGATTAGGATAGATCGACTGCAGCAAGGGAATGGTCTTTTTCTAGGTAAGTGATGGTAAGTGTGCGTTGTGTCTCTATCTCTGTTTGATGAAGCCTTCGAGAGATTTAGATACCTTGACTTCTAGTTATAGGGACATGGGCGCTTGGAACAGCCGTGGATACAGGTTCATTGAGGAATTCTAGTACCAAATACCCGTCTGTACCCAAAAAGACCTTCTGCCAGAAACAGCACTACTCTAACTTGCTTGCCCCTTGTTGCCAAATGGTGTGAGGGGCGGTCTTGTGAAATAGAATCGAGGCTACTAGCAGCGCCTCATTTTGCATCGTTTTGCAGCGTCAATGGTCTAGAAATCTTGGTGGGAATTAGAGGTTGATGTGTGGTTCTCGCTGTAGCCATGTAAATCCTGTAATTCTGTCTTAAGTTTGCGAATTCATTGACAGTAACGAGCCTTTGAGAGCTTACTGCCCTCCTGTTTCCTGCTGTGAGGTTTCAATCTGCAGCTCTTGCTTCACAAAATACACAGAGATCACGGGCGTCGTTTGGCACCTTCGCCTTCTCCATCTCCACTCGCAGCTGCCCAATCTCTAGCTCGTTCTCCTCGAGCCTGCATCTTGAGACATCAATGCCAGGAAGAAACGAATTCAAGTCAAAGAAGTGAAAGCAGTCAAAGCAGTCAAAGCAGTCAAAGCAGTCAAAGTCAATTCTCAAATCTACGGAACTGCTGCTACGCATGCTACTGCTACAGACAGTTTGGCATCAAGGATCACCGCCGACAAAAATACCAAACTGGTTTCGGAAGGCGTGGAAACAGCGTGTTACTTGTAACATCTTGTAACTGTGCAACGTGCTTCCAACGTGACTGTGTCCTTCGTTGGTACTGGCTCAATTTCTCCATGACCTGCTCATCGCACTTGTGGGCTAGGTGAAAATATGTGAAATGATTCCAGCTTTTGACTCAATACACGTGACTTCAGCGTTGTGCCACAAGAATTGCCACCTTACTTTTGAAATGTAAAGATTAAACAAACACATAAAACAAAAAGATTGCAAAACCATCAAAACTGTTGAATAATTACTTTGATCCTTTTGCAAGGCCTCTTCCAAGGCGACTGCCAAAGCATCGCAATCCTCCATCTCTTCGTGCAAACGTTCCTGGATTCGTCCCGGCCAAAAAGGATCAGCAACCGCTGCAGGCCGCTGCATGAATCACCTGCTGAATCACTGAGAAATCAAAACATTCAAAGCAGTGATCCTGCATCTTCTGCATCCCAGCCATATTAGCGGTGCGATGTTGTTTCACAACATCCATCTGAACCTTGGATCAAAAGATCAAATCTCACAAAAGGATGGCAATGGCAAGAAAGAGACAATATGAGACAATGATATACAATGATATGGGATGAACACGGATGCACACACCCTTGCTGTAGCCAAACCGTTCAAACTACAGTTCTAGGCCGAAAGCAAACTCCTGCGAAGGACTTGTCTGAGAAATCTCAGATGCCTCCTGCAACAGCTACAGTAAAAGTGTCAAGAAGGCAATGTGGCACTTGGGGGCACTGCAACATTGCAGCGATAGTCATAGGGATAGAAACCGATTTCATCTGACTCCAATTAACTCCATGCTACTGGTAGCTCCATTTCGCATCATTTGACTGTATGTTCCAGCTGCGTTCAGCTCCAAATCGCTTTACTCGCCGTGGGTTGCTCTGGATATCTCTGGATCACTTTCGCTCCTTGGATCCAGCTCTCTGAAGCAAGGCTCGCAGCACCTCAGAGGGCTGTCAACTCAGTCTGTACTGGCGATTTATTTCACAGTAACGACTCACTCAACTTCGACTTCGATACATTTCGGCACATTTCGATACATTAGAACAGATCCAGAAACAGTTCTGTGCACATGCGTGCGGGCCTGTGCTGACCTGTGTGCTGACCTGTGTTCTGACCTTTGTCTTGACCTGTGTTCTGACCTGTGTTCTGACCTGTGTGCTGACCTGTGTGCTGACCTGTGTGCTGACCTGTGTCTTGACCTGTGTTCTGACCTGTGTGCTGACCTGTGTGCTGACCGGCAGATTGTGACGCACGAGCCCAACAGTTGAGCGCAACACACACTAGAAAAGAACCGGAGTGATCCGTCGGGAACTGAATCCCAAAACGTGCAATTAAACAAGATGATTGATCCAAGAGATCTCCTCGAAGGTGTATCTAATTAATAAGAAGGAATTCCGACGTGCAAGAATAAATAAATATCAGATTGCGGCAAACTTGCTAATCTCGAAGTGAAGAAATACCAGATTGCAGCAAACGTGCAAAGCATGAACTGAAACGTCAGGTAGGGGTTCTCGGCTTAGCCCCGTGCCATGTCATCGAAAAGGAAATAATCGGATTGCAGGTAAGTCCAGCTGGCCAAGCTGGATATCCCATTTCACCGGTAGCTTCGTTGGACACAGTCGCAGTGAAATGCTGTCCCCGTGCATCTACTGATAATACAAGGAGGTAGAAGTTTTACACCTGTTCAGATGTTTCACACACACACAGCTGAAGTGCTAAGGGTGCGAAGTATTAATTCAAGGGCCACACAGCGGCTTCGCTCCGTGCCCGGCGAACTTCATGGCGAGAGGCTTGGGATCTGAATGAAGGACGCAAAAACAAGCATCTTGCATGAAGAACCAGCAAGACTCAGTAGATGTCAAAAATCCACCATGCACGAATCTGCAAACAATACGGTATATGTCAAGCCTTGCAGATTCCTCTTTGAGCTCATTGTGGACTGTGTCAAGCAGCTTTTGCATCGTCCTCAGAAGTTTACAAAGTTTGGGGGATTCTGAAGTTGGCTGTTGACATCTCTTTGACATCTCTTTGACATTGACTCTGAGGCTGTTGCCGGTTGCTACGAGCTGATTGCTTGCGTTGCTGCTCTGCAGCTGCCAGGTCCTGCACACTGCAGAACTTCTGGGAGCTGAAGGGTCGGAGCTTAATTGAAAAAATAGATGCTTTATGATGTGTTTGTATATCTATGAGTCTATGAGTGCCAAATCCCAGTTGCATGCTCAAATCCTGCAATATGTATTTTACACTGTTGATACTTGTATACTGCTGCATGCTGCATGCATTTATGTTTCATTCTGTTTAGGTGTTATTGTATGTTATTGTATCATTCAGTTGAAACATGCAGGTGTGTGCAGGCCCTACAAGTACGATTTTAAACATGAGCTGGTAGCTTGAGGAAAGGGGTGAGCAGAGCGTATCTTGGCTAATCAGAACTCTAGTTGGAGGTATTTGGGGTCCACTTGCATAAGTTTGCCCTCGCCTTTGCACCAAGGATTTTCCACTTCAAAAACTACACTTGGTGGCTTCAAGGGCCTCTTGAGAAGTTGGATTGTCTTGCGATGTTTTGCCAGTCTTGCACATGTCAGCGGATGTTTCTACGAGTTGTTGTTTGTTTGTCATGTGTTTAAATCATTAAGCTTCTGATCAAAATCCTCTTTGGTTGGCTCTCCTGCAGTGCATTCTGCAACACCCATTGTTGCGGATTTCTGCCCTGATGATACACTCAATAAAATCTATTGAAGTCCATTGAAATCATCCATTTCTGGCCGCATCAGCTTTGTTTCTGACCATGAAAACTTCGGACCATGGTGCTGGGTACCGCGAGACTTGGGCAAATTGATTTCATTCGCAAAACCTCTGATCTCGCATGCAACGAACTCAAAATTTGAGTAATGCAATTTAATGCAATTCTGATTTCCAAATTTTCCAATTCCAGAGCTGATCCCTCTGTCCTCCCTCTGCTCTATCGAGGGAATCGTCATGATTGTTCCGATTGTCTCATCAAGGTCCTTTCAAGAAATTCAACATGCAAAGGAGCGCAAATTCCCCAAACAAATATTCAACTTCACAAGCATAATCAGGTGGTTTGGATCTTTCTGCTCTTCAATTGTTCCTCAGGATAGAAAATCAAGCTTGCATCTTGCTGTTGCCGTTGGCATCTTGGAAACTCTACCAAATGATTCTGTGACAGTCCACTCTCCAATCGCTGCAACGGCAGTAACAGCACCATCGGCGAAACCCGGGTCACCACTACCCACCACCCACCACCCACCACCCACCACCCACCACCACCCACGCCCCGCAGCAAATTTAAGTAATTACTTAACTGAATCTGAAGTGAAAAGATGTTTAAAGGTTTTCAAAGCACCCGTCTCACCTTTACTGCCACTATCAACGTCATTAAACTATTGTCCTTCACGTTTACAAATTTTCCGTTCATGCAAATTGTTTTGTCTTCTTCCCGTTCTTCCATTTTATGCAATGTTCCCAGAACGATCGGGGCTGTACTAGGCTAATCAGATTGAGACATCTCTCTCTCTCTCTCTCTCTTCCCACATGTGTCTTTCAACCTCAAGACAAATGATTGCCACCGCATTGATCATTGAAAGAAAGTCACACAGCCTGCGGTTCGAACGAACTCAGCACCAAAGACTCTTGGTCAGCCACCCTGCAGGCAAGGGAGGGTCACGAATACCAAAGCAAACGATTTTGATGATATTTGACCCGCAATCCTTCCGTGCCACGTGCCTCATTTGCAGTCGCTCGCTTTCCTCACTCGCAAAGGAAATCTGAAAACATTCATAATCTCAATGCCCCGCAAACAGGGTTTAGGTGGCTTGGATTTGCAAGCAAAATCGAAATAAGTAGTTGAAGGTCCAACCAGCTGCGAATCAATTCAAAATACCATACTTCGCAAATCAATCCGGTTCTGATTAGAAATGCCTAAGGCGCTGGCTTCCAGAGAGAGGCTGCGAGCTGGTGAATTTTGTAAAGCAAACCCTGGCTCGTGAAGATCTGCAAGCAGTGCATCACGTCTGCCGGCCTGCACATTGGAAGCAGACTTCATATGGTCTTATTTTGATTCAATTTTAAAACGCATCTTTCTTGCTCTCTCTCTCTCTCTCTCTCTCTCTCTCTCTCCCCACACACAAACAAACACTTGCATGCGCCACCACAGAGTGATGGGTCGCCTGCATGAACATCAAAGTTAGTGACGTCTTGTGTCAAGCTATCAATACCCCAAAATGGGTCTTCTACCATGGTAAATTTGTGAATGCGGCTGCAAGCTTCTCAATGAATGCACATGCGGTGAGATCCATACAAAATAGCTAAGAAACCCCACCAGGAATCCCAAGATGGAAAGACCCGTGCATCTAAGCCCATCAAAGTTTTTATGAAAATGGGATGAAATCGGCGAGTCAGGTTTAAGCTTGGCCTGGAAGTTATGTCAAAAAACGTTCGGCTTCGTATTTGAAATTGATTGCAGGTACGAGCAGTTGATCAGCATATCGTCCACCAACATCAGTAGCTTCGTTGGCCACGGATGACTGGAGCTGTGGCCCGAAGCAAATAGACCCCGCATCGATTCTAGTGTTGATGCACGATTCACTCAATGTCTCTCTTCACTTACAATATCTGCTCTCTTTACTTCTCTACTCTTTTCACTTTTCGAATCTCTTCACTTCTCTACTCTTTACTTCTCTACTCTCTTCACTTCTCGAATCTCTTCACTTCTTTACTCTTTACTTCTCTACTTTCTTGATTTCTCTACTCTCTTCACTTCTCTACTCTCTTGACTTCTCTGCTCTCTTTACTTCTGTACTCTTTGGATTTCTCTACTGTCTGCTTCTCCATGGTTCTCCACTACTTCATACTTTCTATATCTCCGAAGTTTTACGGCTAGACTTCCTTGTATCGTTGTATGTCTTGATAGATGTGTAAACCTCCAATAATCTGATTGTGACTAAAGAATGCTAAACATGATAAAAGTAGGTTGCTTGGCTTGGCAGGTTCCAAAGTGCGCTTGCCTTGGCCTCTGCCTCGGCCTTAGTAGCTCGTGCAGTGGTGGAGGCCAACTGCTTCTTCAAGCCTTGAATCTCCTTGGCAAAGCGCAGGCGCATCTCGCTTAAATCCTTCGCTGTGTTGACATTCATCAAATGACATCGCAAAAAATAATCCATCTTTGACACAAGGCTTTTTCACAGCTTAGCACACCTGGAGGCATCTGACCACGCAGCGACGAGCCCCTGGCCTTTTGTGACTTTTCCAGTTCGTAGCCCTGAGGCGATTTCAAGTCAACAGCAACAGTTTCGGCACAGCTCCACAAAAGAACTCAAAAAGGGTAAATTAAAAAGGGATAGGAGAGGTTGAAAGCTGGAAGGGAAAAAACAAACTACAGTATCCGATCTATCCGCATTCATTGCCAAAGTCATGTGCCTTTCATTGCCTTGTGCTGTCAGCTTGACGGATGTCATGTGATGTCACGTTGCTCTCAAGCGCTGTGTTCAGTTGAAAAGTGGCACCTTGTGCAATGAGAGCTCTTTCAGCTGAACGACCTCTGCAGGGGCATATTATATATATATATATTATATACATATGTAAACATCTTGCGTCAAATAATAAAATGTAATGTCATGCAATATACAAGTGCAGAGAGAGGAAAAATATAGATGAGATGAAATGATGTGTGAGATAAAACGAGGCGAGACACGACAAGATAAAATGAGATGAGATGACATGAGCAGCACAGAATACTGGTAGCATTGCATGGCATGGAATGGAATAGAGTAGATACTGTAGGGAGATATATAGCCTGACAGGTAAATTGATTGATGGGTGCGTGCATGCATGTGCATGTCTATCTGTCTGTGTGTCTGTCTGCCTGCCTGACTGCCTGCCAGACAGACAGACAGATATTTGGATAGATAGATACATGAATAGATTGGAATGGAATGGTATGGACGCGAATAGAGTAGACGGACAGACACACAGACGGACAGACAGACTGACTAACGAATGGGAACTAAAAATAGGTACAATTCATTCGAGGTACCAGTAGGATCCAGTAGGTGTGTGTATATATAATACCCAGGTATATACTATTGATTACTATTGATCGAATTTAAATATGCAAATCTATCTTTGTCTTGTAGGTTTTGATGTTGGTATCGTGTTTCTGTCATGTCAGAAATCATGAGAATATTTTTCTTTCATGGTTCTGGCCTCCTCCTCGTGATATCGAATTCTGGCATATAAATCCTGCAGAACGGATGTCCATCTCCGGTGCAACGCAAAGCTGATCACATGAAGCTCGAGACGAGTCTTGGAATGCACTTCTATTCTATTCAAAATGAAACATGTAAAAAAAAAAAAACGATGCAACAACAGGCAAAAGGCATGGCCGATGGAACATCTGTCTTGTCAAAGAAAGCAAAATCACACCTGCTGTAAAAGCAGCCAAGAAGACTCTGAAAGGATCTGAAAGGGCTATCTAATTGACATTAATTGACCTGATTTGACCTGGATCATTTGTTTGGTTCGAAGAGTTCGAAAGGTTGCCAGTGAATCCAAGACGGACAGCGAGCCTTGATCTTCGTGGAGAATGGCTTCAGATCACCACCTCAGACTACGTCACTCTGCCAATATCTGCCAATGCATCACATGGCACGTTGGTGGGATGCGGGGCATCTGAAATGTCTTGACATGCTCTAGCCTCCGTAGCGGCAAGGCTGTCTTGCGTCAAGAACTCCAAAATCCAAACAGGTTTTTCATATTTGTTCTATTCTTTCTCGAGAGCAAAATGCCTGCAGGCATTCAGAGCGCAGCGCAAATTGCACCGGCTCACCACTGCACCAGGCTGCTTCACTGAATCTCTGCATGTATACTCTTATTCCATCGGGTTCCCATATCATCCCATATGGCCATCATCACAATGTTCACATTGTGTTGCATTTGTCTTGGAGGTGGGTACATATTGTTCACAATTCACTTCGATCACTTCGCTGGAAGCCAAGCTTCTGGACTGCGAGCTGAACAAGACTCGATGCTGACAGCGGGTTCAGTGGGAGATTTTTGAGGAGTTCTCGCTGACCTTTCGAAACCCAAAAGACTTGCGGTGCAGGAAAATCATCTTCGCCCACTCGGAGAGAGCTGGCACAAAACGCAGCCGCATCTTCATTGCAATCGCAGCAAACAGCGCCAACTTTGGCGAGGGCATCCATTCCGAAAGGGCCTTTGTTCGGAAGATTCACCGTGAAATCATATTTTTCTGATAAATTTTCTAGGCGTTCACGCTTCTTTTTGGGCTTCTTCAAAGCCTTGCTCATGTCAGGGGGGTCATTCCCCAAGTCAACAGCCACTCGGTCAGCTACTTCTTTCAGCTCTGCACTGTCCTTCGAGTTGTAGAAAACCACAAGCCACTCATTCTTTGCTTTCTCATCTGGGAAATGTTCCTCGCAGAGTGGCACTACTGCATCTTTAACCCTGCTCTTGAAGAGACCTACTGCACATTTTGCACTTCCACCCTTTGTACCTCGATTAGCAGCAATTCCGGTAATCCAGGCTTTCATGGGTTCCGTTTCTCGCGCTCCATTGTATGACTTCCCTTTTCCTGCAATGATGGCCTTGAGTGCTGGGAAGCCACTCACACCATATTTGGAGCAGGTCGCCCTGTCGATGTCACAATCAACTGCTCCTATGCCAATGTTCTTGTCATTTTTCAGCAGCTTGCCCAACTCCTTGAACTTCGGTTCCAGAGCGCGGCAGTGCCCACACCAAGAGGTGTAGAAGACAACCATCCATATTCGAGTTGACTTTGCATCAGGCCAGTGATCTGAACAGAGATTCACCACTGGTGCAGCATAGCTGCCACGACATTTCTTTGAACCCCCAGTGGAGGATTCCACAAGCACGGGCAACCATGCAGCGGCTGCGATGATACTCCACCTCATCCTAATGTGCAAACAAATCGTGGATAGACCCAACAACACCCAACAACAATCTAACATCATCGAATGCAGTATGATGTCTTTGCATTTGTTTGCATCAGCTTGGATGTGTTTGTATACATGTTGTCTAAAAGTTTGGAGCCACGTGGAGCATGTATCTCAAAAATGTCTGAGCCAACAATTTCTGCATAACAAAGGCAGCTGCACTGTAACGTCAAAGTGCTTGGTTTGCGGCTGAGTCTGAGAAAAAAAAAGATGGAACAAGAATGAAAAAGAAAAAATATATAGAACTTTTTTTAAACAAATAGAAAACTAGAAAACCGATCACGGTGTCACACGTCTCCACAACCAGACTTGAGTTTTCCTGGACCCCGGAGGGGCACTGTGGCAGGATCGCTCAGCTATGCTATGAGGAGAAACACACAGCTTTGGATGGCTTCTGCGATTTGCAAGTGCAGAAAATTGCAGAAAGTTGTTTGTTGACGGATCTTGGACATGTATGGGCTTTGCATGGTTTTGCATGGTTTTGCATGCTTTGGCTGCCGTAGTTGCTTCTCATTCAGGGTATTTTAGGATATCTTAGGATCATTTTCCCCATGAATGTGAGAAGCATTGAAGAACATGGATTGAACCGATTCGGGTTCAATGCTACCTTGCCACTGGGGTAGTTTATCGTATTTTTGCGCCGATAGCAGTCTATCAAAAGCGGAAGTCAGCTAAAAACTTTAGGTCATTTATGGACAGGACGATTATGGACGCTATGCTTCCGCGGGCTCGGGACGACGCTTCCAAACTGAGTGGCCTGTTTGAGGGCATGCTAAGACTGCGAAGGGCAGGTTGTGCCTGGAAGCCATGTGCTAACCCAGCACATTCCTGTTCAAACACATGCAGGAGTTGCAGCTCTGAGTGTCTTTGAACGCTTTCCGTGTTTGGAACAATTTTCGCATGTCAGTTTTGTCCATGGCACTGCATGCAGTGCGAACATGTTGTAGTTGTAATATGTTGTAATACAGGGCAAGCGCTGCTTTGGTAATTTTGGTATGTGGTGTCGTGCAGGAGCTGTCGTTGTGAGAGTAAGAGACTTGTGATTTGCAACTCCGAGGGTAGCCTGCGGTTCACACTGCTAAATGCGTTGGGGTCACAACTTCCCAGATTGCTGCTGAAGTAAGCTGGAAGTTGCAGCGTTTGCTGCATCTTGTAGCATGAAGATAATGAAGTGAGAATCCGCAAAGTTGCACTCAATCTCGAACTTTATACAAATTGCTTAGAATCTTAGAAGATCTGAGAAGCTGATCCTGGAAAGTTCTGAGGTCAAGGCGAGAAACGCAAAGGATGGCTTTGTTTTTTCCGGCCAATAGCTGCTCTTTTGTGATTCTTTGAAGGAGGCTATTCTGCGGTCCGAAGTCCATAATCGCACTTTCATGGAGGCGCCTCGGATCCACTCTGATCCAGATGGCCCTTGATTCCCTTGATGCTCGTTACTTGTCTAACACTCACAGACTCCTTGTCTCCATGCAATCCTGACGGCCTTCAGAGCTCTCAGCGCCCCGCAGAGCTAGTAGAGTCTTGTCATGGCCTTTCCAGTGCAGCAACAACCATGAAGTTTGAATCAAATTGTTGTTCGTATATGTTCGTATGTAGTACTGTATGTATGTCTCAGTATGACGTTGTATGATTTTGACTGGAGGATATTATGGATATCATGGGTGTATCTTCTTAGCGGATTGACGAAATGCTGACACTTCTTGATGTGCTGGGGGGAAGGCAATTGGACCGAGAGTTGCACCAATTTGCGTCAGGCGTGTTTTCACAGTGAAAACTGGCCTTCATTCCACTCATCTGCTTCAGTTTGATCGGCTTGTGAACTCTGTGTCTCCATCTGCATTCTGGAAACTGTTGCGGCTGCTCACCGAAATGAGCAAACTGCTGGGGCTGGGCATAGACGAAAGTCTCTGAGCCCAAAGCTTTGACAAATAACAGGAGGTGATGCCAAGAATGTAGCACAAACAAACCAAGCACATAATTTTGACTGCAGTCTAATTTGCTTAACATGCTTCCATGCAATGCATAAACTCGAAGTGCACTTGATTGATAGATCATCAATTGCTTGTGCGTGTGGACACTGCAGGATCAATCCCATCCTCGCTCGGGTTGAAATGAGGAACCACCTCAGAGGCCGAACCACGGACCATTGGCAACAAAAAATCAGACACGGCCGTGACATGCTGCAAGTTGCATCGATTGACAGCAAATGGCCTGACTCTTCAGAGTTCGGAACAGCTTTTAGCTTGCTGCCATTCGTCTGGTTGATGATTTCCAGAAGAGTAGCTATGGTAGCTATGTCGTACATGTTGTCATTTCGTGTCAACACATTGGCATCGTGCGAGGAACTAAAAAGAGCATCAGGAGCGATGTGGCCAAGTGCCCCATGTCCTGCATGCGCCACGCCACACATCTTGATTCGCCGCTTTACTTGGCACAGTTTGATATGGTTTGACATGTCTTGACTACGAATGAAGAATCTCTCGTAACTTCAACCTTTGATACTCAGTACTACTTCTTTGCACAGCATCCTGCGCACTTTTTTGGATGTAGTACGGCACGTCGCTACTCTTATACCTCAGCTAAAACTGCAAACGAAAGGTGTGGCAAAAAGGGTCTCAAAGTCTATAAAGCAAAGCTTTGAAAAAATGCACACGCAAGAAGCTGCCGTTTCAACTGTTCCTCATGGATTTGGGTTTCAGATGGTTTCAGAACTTACTGTACAATTCATTTTTCCATATTTTTCTATGTTTCCTCAGCCACAGTAGTCATCGGGGTCAGGGCCGCCATTGAACTACTGTCTTGTGTGCGCCCACATGTTGCAGGAAGTATGAATACGGAGGTCAAAGGGAAGATGGAAGTCTGCAAAGGGAGGGATAAGTCGAAGATTAGTCGAAGAACTCGAGAACAAGCGGAGAAGGAGGGAAGGTATGTAGCTGTGAGATGTTGTGATAGACAGTGATAGATAGGTGAAAGGATCTTGCCAGGACCAACCCATCACGTTTACCTTGACGCAGGTGCAACATGATCAATGAATGGCATGAAGTTGATATGGATGATACTGAAATAATGAGCAGACAAAACGGAGATTATATGACATGATATGAGATGATGATGTTGGTAATAATCGTTATTATGACAAAATGATTGTCTTTTCACTATGATGAATAGCATTGCTGCTATTAGTATGGCCCTGATGGTAACGATGGTGGTGGTGATGATGCTGATGATGATGCTGATAGTGGTCATGGTCACTGGTCACTGGTCACTGGTCATACTAGTAGCCATGATCATGACATGGGCAACAATATGAAGAGAATGCAGGATGGGTACTAGGACGCAACGGAAAACAATGAAGATCAAGAGGAGAATGCAGGATGATGTATGCGTAAAAAATACCGTCCCAAAAATGGAAGCCGTGCAGAACAACTTTAAAAAACAAGAACAGCATAGCGTATGTTCGGACCGGGATTTGAAGCCGCGACCATTTCAAAGTTCCCCCCAAAGTGAAGAATCCCTTCTTAATCGAAAAAACAACCCGACAAAGAAAATATGCCAAAGCATAACTCAGGTAGCTGACGCTACCTTTCGTGAAAAGTTCCGATTTAAATTAAAGGATCCAGCACATGGAAGTTTTCTCATGTATTCTTGCAAATGCAGGGGAAGACACGTTTTCTCTGCCAGCGTGCCACCGACCACATTCATGCATACCCAGCCCAACAGCTGGGACAACCTTGAGGAACAGCATGGATCGTGACCACATGTGACCAGTGATGTCCACGGATTCTTATTGATTTCTGATGATTTGGACGTTTCTGCTTCGATGTGTTTGGACCCTGTTTGGGTCTTCGACACTTTGAGGCCTCTGCCCTGTCCACTTGGCATCTTTCCCTTGGCGCTTCCTGGCGTTAATTGGCCAGGACGTGGCACTCTGACCATTGCCTGGCTAAAATGAAATCAGCACAGCAGATTGCAGCAGAGCCTGCCCCGGCCCTTTACCTGCACAAACAACCTTAGAATAGGTTTCTGGAGAGAAAGGCTGCTTGGATGTTCAAAGACACATGCTGGCTAGAGTTGACTAGAGTTACCTTTCTCATCTGGAAAGCCTGCCATCTTTTTGGTGATTCCTACAGCAAATAATAGAGCCTCGGCGCGCAACATCTGCAAAGTTGTTGCGTTGAGAATACATATGTGTATTGTATTTGTATATACAGTATACAGTATATATATATATATATGCATGTATATATATATATATATCATTGTATATGATAGTATGTATGTATATATATACATGAAAAGATTTACTGTATTATATTACATTCTAAACTTGCAAAGCTATGTGCGTCTATACCTATCTATATCTATCTACATCTATCTAAATCTAGCCATATCGATCTATATCTATCTATCTATCTGTCTATATCTATATCAATTTAAATCTATCTATATCTATCTATGTCTATCTATATCTATCAAATCTATCTATATCTATCAAATCTATCTATATCTATCTATATCTATATCTGAACCTCTATCTCTATCTATCTATCTATCTACCTACCTATCTATCTGTCTGTCTGTCTGTCTATCTATCTATCTATCTGTCTATCTATCTATCTATCTATCTATCTATCTATGTCTTTCTATCTATCTATCTATATCTATATCTATATCTATATCTATATCTATATCTATATCTATATCTATCTATCTATCTATCTATCTATCTATCTTTTTCTTTCTATCTATCTATCTATGTCTTTCTATCTATCTATGTTTTTCTATCTATCTATCTATCTATCTATCTATCTATCTATGTCTATCTATCTATCTAGCTATCTATCTATCTATCTATGTCTTCCCTATCTATCTATCTATGTCTTTCTTTCTTTCTATCTATCTATCTATGTCTTTCTATCTATCTATCTATCTATCATCTATCTATGTCTTTCTTTCTTTCTTTCTTTCTATCTATCTATCTACCAATCTATCTATCTATCTATATCTATATCTTTATCTATATCTGTATCTATATCTACCTATATCATGTATTTATGTCTGTCTGTATGTCTGTATGTCTGTTGGGTGCTTGAGTGTGTTCAATGCTGAGGAAGCAACATGCAAAAGACCGTGACCGCAGAAATGGCCATCCACTGCTGCGGAGAATACCTGTCAAGCCAATTTGAGGTCAAGTTGTGACTCGAACTTGCAGGATCTCCGTTCAGTTTAGTACCTGGTGTTGACTGCATTTCATTTTCTCCCTGGTTACGTCCAGTACATCAACTTGAGATCATTTGAGGCTCTTTGTAAAACATGATTGCGACATGGTGCGTGTGCTTATATGTACGTGTGTATATGTCTGTGTATATCTATGTGTGTGTGTGTGTCTCTGTGTGTGTGTGGGTGCGTGCGTGTGCGTGCGTGCGCCTGCGTGCCTGTATGTATGTACGTACGTACGTACGTATGTCTGTATGTGTGTGCGCGTGCAACATCTGAATTGATGCAAAATTTCCTGTCCTGCTTTGCGTTCCCCCCTCCTCCTATATATGAAATTTCTATGCTTAATTTATCACGAGGGGGCCGCTGGGGAACAACGGAGTCAGCGGCCAACGAAGACGCTGTGTTGCTCCTGTGCAAACGTACCTGGTGTAGGAGGTAGGTGTCGCTCTTTTGCGTATTTAAGACGCGGCTGGGGAACATTTACCTCCATATGTATACCTATACATACATACATACATACGTACATACGTACGTACGTACGTCCGTGCGTACGTCCATACATACATACATACATACATACATAACATACATAACATACATAACATACATACATACATACATACATACATACATACATACATACATACATTACATTACATTACATTACATTACATTACATTGCA
>Ga0126342_10011653_pt1 | contig 15694 bp, 15 predicted proteins | sample Cyp1metagenome_FD_92528 | JGI IMG/M metagenome (GOLD analysis project Ga0126342, IMG submission 92528) | Coral microbial communities from Lord Howe Island, Old Settlement Bay, Australia - Cyphastrea 1 metagenome | ecosystem: Host-associated > Invertebrates > Cnidaria > Coral ...
AGATGTCAATATGGGGAATAATATCCCAAGAGGCATCCGCGGTCATTTTACCGATAAATTTCCACACCAAATAATTTTTGTAAATAATCCATGTAGATGTCATTTTCGCACGCTCCGACAACGAATGCTTCCGATCTTAAAATCGGTTTTCCTCCTTAACATGGTCTCTCATCTTCCTCCTCCTCCTCCTCCAAATAAAGCCCATCATCTTCCTCTCATAACCATTATCCATCATCACCATCACCATGTTCTTCAACATTAATTAACATCATCATCAACATTCTAATACATTGTCCTTTTACTCCCCGACACTGTTTGGGGTCTCTTTCCACAACAAGTATTTTTCTTCCCAGCTGTCATAACTGACTCCGGAGTCATGCTCCACCCTATCTCCTCCTTCCGATGTCCTTTTTCGTCCTCTATTTTGCTGAGGTTGCTCCTTTTTCTAGGCGACTTATATTCCGTCAAAACGTTGTCCTTACCTCTTGCAGAAAACAATCTTTGTTGCTGCTATGGGTATGTGCTTTTTTTCAATTAAATATCGCAAGTTTTCCAGTGGTTGAAGTGGTTTTTAGTTTGATCACGTATGCCTTGCCCGAAAGGGGAAAAAAATATCGGGGTTGGTGTTTGGGGAGGACTGTTGGGTCAAGATTTCGTAGCTATAAATTACCTCTGCCCAACCCCAATTATTACATTTTCCATGTACAGGCCAAAAAAAAAAACCACTACAAAAGTGCAACCCCAGCCTGGATAAAGGGTTACTACAAAAACCAAAGAATCTAACAAAAGGCCCTTCAAGATACCCTAAAAAAACCACGTAGATGTTTGTAGTGATTTTATGTAGATCCCCCCCAAGTCTTCAAAATCAATCCAAAAAAATAACAATGTCGTTTATAGAGATTTTTTTATATACACTACAAAAAAAAATGAATAAAATTATTTTTTAAATGTAAGAAATTAAATGACAAATACAGGCGCCAAAAAACCACTCTGGGCAATTAAACGTGGAACCCTATAAATTTTTTACAAAATACTTTCAAGGCAAATCTAAATAAATTCAGATATCCATTTTAGGTCGATTATTATCTCGCATACTTAATCATTATAAACTTCTATAACCAACCCATGTTTAAATCTAGAAACATACGTGACCTAGGGTTACTACAAAATATAAGGACATATGGTCCTAGGGGAACTGTAAAAACATTGAAAAATATTTTTTACATAGGACCCAAGTCCACTACTTTTGTAGTGGAAATTCCAACCAGGATAAAAAAGTAATGCCCCTGCTAAAAACATTGAAAAAAAAATTTTACATAGGACCCAAGTCCACTACTTTTATAGTGGAAATTCCAACCAAGATAAAAAAGTAATGCCCCTACTTAAATAGCTCTAATCAAATTCCAAATTTGACTCTGAGGAGATTTCATGTCCTTCAAGGATCCTTTAAAGGTCTGAATTCCTTGATAGGATCCTTACGCAAATATCGGATGGTACAAAGATCCTATGACTTCCTGAGGGTTCTTCTCTCTTGTCGAGATCTGGTAAATTCCTCTACAGAGGGTCTTGATGCAGAGATCCTTTAAATCCTTTATAAATCCTATAAGTTCCTTTCAAAAAAATTTACCTACTTCCAAATAAGTTGGTTACTTCCCTAAATCATTTCCACTAAACAATGATTGCCGAGGCTTTTTGGGCTAGCCGCTGCACACCGTTTTATTTCAATTTTCATTTTGCGGGCTGAAAATTGCAATCACATCAAACCTTCTTTAAAATTATCTATATTTATATTATTTAATTCCTTTTGGAAAACAATTCTCTTCCCCAAGATCTGAACCCCTTTTGATGTCCTGAGACACCTCCCCAATTTGCTTCAAATTGTGCTCCTTCGATCGCGAATTGCAGCTGCACTTGCATATGACATGTAAATCCCATCTGACAGTTACGAATTCTATACGCGAAACACATCCGAAGCAAAAAATTGCGCAAACTTAAGCTGGACCAACCAATGAAAAAAATCACCGAATCAATAAAGAGCGCACCGCGCGCAATTCAGAAAGTGGAAGGTGTCCTGATCAGTATAACGCCGTTGGTGTCAATGCTACTGCTCTGGTCCTCACTTGGCTGAAAATCCAATGGCAATTTGGCCAGCAGCCACCTGTGCGCAAACCGAAATGTCACCTGAGAGCTCGAAATGATTTTATGCGTCCAGAATTTTCGGACAAATCCATTTTCTGAGATTCACGCTCACAGCACTTCTCAAACATCACAACCTGAACGGAATGTAGATCTGCTTGGAACATGTGAGGAATCAATTGTTGAACGTCTCAACACGGAGCGGTCGAGTGTCCTTCACTGCCTTCGTCTAGGAAGTTCTGCAACTTTGGCAGGTTCTCCGTTGCCAGCCTCACGAAATCCTGTCGCGGAGAGCTTGTCCACCCACGTGGAAAGCAATGGCAGAAAACCGTTGAGAAGTGTGTGCGTGTGCATTCAAGTCGCTCCTGCACTTTCTTGAAACAACTGGAAGCCATTTCCCAAACATCATTGCCACTTTCTGACGAAATTGTTCAAGCAACCGCTTTTTGCGTTTACAATTGCAGTCCTCTTCATTTTCAGCTTCAAAAATGTTCTGCACACTCTCTGGAAGCATCTCTTGTTTTCGCCGCTTCCTGTTGCAAAATTTTCAACATTTCTCAAGTGATGCAAGAGCAAAAGGAAGGGTCTCAAGGGCGGATCAAATGTAGGTTTGCTTATCAGCATCCATGTGAAGCAACAGTCGGCAAAGACAGGTCTTTCTGGAGAATCCATCTGTGCAATGAGCCTGGCTCTTCCAAAGCTGCTGGCAGACTCCAACTCCTCGGCTGCAGCATCGGGTCTTGCGGCTTTAATGTCACCGGATGCTTCACTCTAAACATCTCTTGACCCTCAAAATATCTCAAAAGCAGCGTGGTCTAAGCAAGCCATTGCTGTGATTGCTGTCATTGCTTATTCCCCACCTCCGCTTGTCGTCGGGCTTCAGCCACCACTCGCTCTGGGAAGCCTGCTAACTCCGCTACAAAGGCGCCTCAGCGTCTTCACAGTGCGACTTGAATAGAAACAGAAACAAATTTGGCCCGTTGTGGCCCGGTCGAGCACAACTCAAACACAACTTCTGCTTCGATGCCTTCTGGGTCTTCGGCCGTAACTTTGATCTGCAGCTCCATCAGCCAGAGCATAGAGGAAAGTCAACCTCCCACCGGGGCAGGCTATCAAGAGAGGGCCACAGCAAACTCTTCAAGGCAGCTGATACTGTGCTTGGGCCTGCCACTTTGAGGCTCAACAACAGCTGTTGCATGCCTCCAGGCTGCTGCTTCGAGGGTGGTATGATTCATGGTAAAAAAGCCTTTCGACACCAACTCTGCTTAAGCAACGTGCCTATTCCGCACTGCAGCTGTAGCTTGCTCCAAAGCTGCAAGCTCGTGAAAGTGAGTGGCGAAGAGAGTGAAGCAACGGGTGTCCTGAACCAGTCGACGTTTCTGTCACAAAGCAAAGTTAAACAACCTGACAAGATCTGACAAGTGCCACAACATATGAAGGCCTCGACCAAATGCTTTGCAATGGCCCAGGCGATTCCAAAGCCATCTGCTGTCGAAGTGCCGCGACCTTTGAAGTGACCAAGTGAAGTTCCATTAGATTGAGCTGAATCGAACCGCGTGTCTTGGTGTCCTCGCCCAATTCATCAACGATGACCAAGGAGCGCTCCGTGGCAACGTTGAGAATACATGCTGCCTGGCCAAGCGTCACTTTTACTTCGCATGTCAAAGGAGCTTCCAGAACTCTGGACGGATTCCGTTCTCTTTGGCTGCCCTCAAGTTTCTAATCTTTTTCGGCTCCCAAAGCAGAATTGCACTGGCCTTCCAGGCAGTCTGCTTCTCGACAGCGCAGGCAATTTGAACATCATGAGTGTCATAACTGTCATAACTGTCACGTGTCTTCCCACCTCCAGCATCTCTGCCATGAAGGTGGAGATTCCTCGACAAACTCTTTGCGTTACGTCCGTTACGTCGTTGATCGTCGTTTTGTGTTGCACATTGATCGCATTGGCAACTTCAACTTTGAGTCCGGCCTCGCAACTGCATGTCAGATGCCCCTACGCGGCACCTGCGACGTTCCACGCAGGAACGACTTCAACTGGTACAGCATGGTACAGCTATCCATAGCTATGTCCAGAGCTATCAATAGCTATCAATAGCTTATGAAATCGTCATGCGTCTGGGCTTCCACACATGATCGAGTCGAAACATGGAAGAACAGCGCTTCGACCTTGCTACGTGGACCCGGCTTCAAATGCACCAGTCTCTTCCGCCTGAGTTGTACGGCTTCTAACCTTCATCTAAACTCCCAATCTAAAGGGCAGTAGCCTTGAAAGTCAAACTGCAGACACCTAGGCTGCCCTGCATGGCACAAAGCTGCCCATTTGATTCAGCAAGGCGATCAACGCGATGGACCTCGAATTGCGTATTGCGAGGCAGATCCATGCGATGCCCATTTCCTCACCCCTTTCCTCCACATGATCCGCACATGATCCAAGCTGCCTGATGTAGGTACTCTTTCCTCCCATGTTGGGCCCGGTGATGAGGTGAAGCCGTGACCTTGAAGCGCGAATAATCTGGGAACGGGATAAAGATGATACTCAACCATTCTGTTCAACCAGTTCAACCTTCATTCTCCACTTTGACCCATGCCGTACATCGAAGTAAGTTTGACAAAGAAAACACACCATGTATTTTTTGTCTCCATTTTTGGGTGAACAAAATCTCTAAGGACCAACGAATCGCGATGCATCTCCACACTGTTGGCAACAAAGCTTTGCCTTGGCACCCGACAACATCAGTAAACAAGAGCCCAAGAGTCACCCAAGAGGACCCTTTTTGCTGCATTCATCTTGTGGCACTTGCACACCCATGAGAAACACAGCTGTAAAGGATTGCAAATGGATTGGAGCAAGTGTTGTCGAAATCACTTTTCCATTTGAGGCGGTAGGGAAATTCAAAGGTGTACAACAGTGTCTCGACTTTGGCAGACTGAGTTCTCATGATTTCTGGGCGTCCCTGAGCCTTCAAACGTTGAGTTTGCTGTCACAAGCACATGCACTGCGCCATCGATAACACAGTCCTTCCCTGGAGAGGCGGCGCACTTTGGAATGAATCTGGCATTGAGAACTGTCGTCCTAGCCTCGAACTGTGGCGCACAGCTAGATTTTCATTCAATTTTGTCGAACTTCTTGAAGTCAAATAGTGAAACAGAATTGTTGACTGTGTCAATGCTGCTAGAGTCAGCGGCGCACCGGACTCGTCCAACTTTGCTCGAACAAAGGTGCACGGCCTGAGTGGATTCTACGGAAGTCATCGTAGACGCATTGCGGACGATTGCGGACTCTTTTGGGCACCCAAACGCCGTCAACGCCACCCGAGCCAAAGAGCAAAGCACATCCAAATCTGCGAGAACATCTGCCTGAAGTCAAGTCGCCAAATAGCTTGATCCGTGGCATTCCATGGCCTGTGGCCTTCCAAGTGCACGCTGGGATTCCACACCAAGCGCTCCACCACTGAGCTGTAAGTGGAGGCCACTTTCAAAGCTTTCGCCACCAACCTCGCTTGGCGGGCTTGGCGTGCGGCTGAGCTATGGGTGGAGAGGTCCAGGTCGCAACAGTTTCATGAAACATCAGACATGACGCTTTGAAAGCTACAGAAAACTTTTAGTTGGGGTGAATCTATGGATGATACAGGCCAGTTCATGTCAGCGTGCAAGGTGTGGAAAGATTCTTGGTGGCTGGACAAATGATTTCTTGAGAAAATATGATTTTGACCAAGCTGCGCATCTGTCTGTTTCTGGTAATCATCCACTGCCTGACAAGCAGATATTTGTGGATCAAGATGAAATGGGAAAAACATGACAAAAGGATACAAAAGGGTTTTGTCTCAAGTTTCTTGATATTTCTTGACTATGGGTCCGTGTTTGGAAAGACTGCTGTGTTTGTTGGGGCTGGTGGAGCTCTCTGACGTTTTGAAAACGAAAGTGGAAGTAACTGTAGCCAGGCCCCTGCAGAACGCAGAACAGCGCAACATTTCAACCTGACCTACAAGTACTTCAGAACGTTGGATAGCGGGAATGATACGGAGTTTCCGCGGAATTCCATGTCTGACACCCTCTTTTTTTCCGCCTGTTGAAGGTCCTTGTTCAGCTTCACCAACTCTGTGGTGGTGAAGAAAACCTCCGTCTTTTTCAGCGACAACACCTGTCGACGGACAAGTGATCCAAAAGCATGCCCACACCACTTGAAGGTCTCATCTCATGTGGAAAAACAAAAAATAGGAATGTCCTTTTCGTCGCTGCTTATGGCTGCTTAACTAGTTACTTATGACTTATGATGATCTTTTTCGACCAAGCGGAAGCGGAAGCGATGCTTTGGAGATCTCCCCGACTTTACATAACACACGAGTCTTCTGCGCCTTCAGTGGTGGCTTTCCGTTCCACTTCTGGACGGCCTGCACTCACGGTATCCGTACAAACAAACCGTAACAAACTTCAAACAAACCAACTCAAATCTTGCACGGCGCCCAATTTACATGTGCAAAAGGAACACAAATGAACTTTAAGCATCAGGCCAATCTATCACGCCAAGAACGTCTCACAAGGAGTTCCTTCGGTTCCCCGCCTGTTGATGCTTCTTGGTGACTCGGAGGGCTAAGCCTTCAGGGCACTCGTTCAGGGACACGGACTTTTCATTGCCGCGGCCTGTGCAACGCTACAGCACGGTTTCATATTTATGCTGATCTAGACTTGATCACTGATAAATACAACGGTCCGTTTGTTCCCCTTTGGTTCCAGTGTCGCAATTCTTTTCCTTCAGACAGCACCTGCAAGATTCAACTTTTTGTCGACGTCTGCACGGACGGCCTCACAGAGAAAGGAATCAAATGACGCCGAAAAAAAACAGGAGAAAAGCAGTGCTGCACCACCTGTCTTGACGCACAACAGTTATATAAGATGTCACCCATGCCACCATATCCATAGTGGCATCATGTTTCTTGACGCGGCCTCCATTTGCTCACGGACCTTGTCCCGCTGCATGGCGAGCTGCTTCAATGAAGGATCGAAAGCGGTACTGATGCAGTAGTTCCTGTGTTGCGACAGCGCTCCTCTGCATTCCCAGCATTGAAACTACATGAGAATCCCTTAATTACTCAACTTAAAACATAGTAATACATAGTAAAACTCAAGAATCTCGCTCTCCCCTCTCTGATTATGACCTGTGCCCACTTCAACCTGCCTCAGCTCCGCTTGCTGTAGGTCAATAGTTTGCTCCACAAGTGCCCGGAAGTTCCCGAAATCCTTCATGATAGACCTGGCAACAATGGCATGAAGGTAGCCAAGGAGACTCTATTGTGTTGCAAGTGATTTAGAACTCTGTCCAGCAAATGAAAAAATGCGCATGTCGAGCGAAAGCGTTTGAGTTAACTTTGATTCCCTGCCGGATATGATCAGATTTGCGCTTAAGCCGGAACCGAGCTCAAGCATTTCCACTCCGTGGCCCATGCAAACCGCAACATGCTCCAAGTTTCACCCCCCAGCCTATGAATGGTTTACTCATGTTTACTCAGTTTGCTCTACACTTCCCCTTTGAAGCTTTTTCCCGCTCAGTGCCAACCTGAGCCGTTCCAAGAGCGTTCCTTCCAAAACCTCTCGATGCTTCCCTTGATAGGCCTCAAGTGCCTCAACAGATTCACGTGAATCATCAGAATCATCATGAAGTGTGCAAGTTGCAACTTTGCAAACGTGGCCTGAACCATCTTGTCGGTTGCAAGAATACAATGGTACCTGCAACGTGGACAATGTGGCCTGGGAGAAAGCGCACCACCAATTCTCTGAGTTTGCGATGCCAAGACTCGTTCGACATCTATGCAACTCACAACCATAAACCATCACCCTGCGCACAGGTTCACTAAATCTTCCAAGGTCGCTCCTTGCGCTTTCGACCTAAGCTGAATTCCAAACCTCTAACAGTGAAACTGTGAGGATGTCAATTCTGAAAAGATGGTTTCTGTTACAACTCAGTCATTAGAAAACTGCAACAAACTGTCAACATCCTCGTGGTTTTTTGGGAGCACTGGGGGCACTGGGCGCCGCGGCTGTGCATGTGTCCGATGTAGCCTGGCTGCGATTCGCTCCAGGTCTGGCACCCGACGTAGCTGCCCCTCAGTGCACAGCAGAGTGTAACTTACGCATCAGATCATTCTGCATCATTCTTTAAGATAATGATAAATGATTGTGATGGCTATGATGATTTTCATCATTGATCATAACCCAAGTTCTGCAGTAATGATTGATTTCTGCATGATCTGTATTTTTTGATTACGCACACATGCTGATTATCACACACAAATTATACAGAAATTGTTCCAGTGGCGGTCCGTGGCTGTGATGTTCCACCTTTAACAAGAAAACTCATCCAAAACTCCAAGTTTTAATATCACAATCGCTCGACTCATTCGAATCATTCCAAGTACACACGAAATGAACAAACTGGTCGTAGCAGTCCTCAAGGTCTCGTAAGAATGAGTCGGCACCCACCAGCATCTCCACCTGAGCTGTCGCACCAATGATTTCCTCGCATGAAAAACTGCCACCTCTCGTAATTTGAAGACTTTTCGTGCCGCCAGCCATGGCACGATGTCGTGTCGTCTCGAAATCTTTTGGGGATCAGTCAAAGGCTGCCTCAGTGCGGCAGAGGCATCAAAGATACTCATTGGATTCATTGGCACCCTGAAGAACACCCTGCACGACAGCTCCGCTGAAAATAAACTTTCATCCTGGATATGTCTTGGAAATGCCTTGATTATCCTTGAGCAATGTCGCCACGTATTATCACTTTGCTGTTTATGTTATTCTAGACTGAAACCGTTCTCCCTCTCCTCTTCCAAGACACGTGAGCCACTGTCGCAAGCGCCTTTGGCCGATTTGAGACCGACACCTTCGCCGCGCAGAGAAGCGGAGATGAGCTTTGAAGCCATGGCTGTGGCTGTGCCGTGCGCCTGTTGAGGAAACCCAGCAGATTGGTGCTCGACCTCCAAGGCATGACATGTTCACCAGGGTGTCTCTGGAAACCCTCCACTGATCACTGATAGAACCAGGAAATTGATGGAAACTTTAATGGAGATTTCACTGCTGACCTGAAACAAGTTTGATATTCTTTCCAGCCACTTTGAACTTTTTACATCTTTTTACCATGACCGCACCGACAGCCTCTGACTTTCCTCTGGTCGTGGTAAGACCTTGGCTGCGGTACAGTGGCAATCTATCCAAACTCCCATTGTAACCTTTGCAAGCCAGAAGGCAACACCAAAAGTCGTGACCAGTGGTGACCCTGGTGTACGAGTGCTGGAACATTGAAGCACAGGAACTCTGAAAGTTTGAAGTGCGGAACTTCAGAACGGAAAACTCTGAAAGTCGCCACTTTAAACTGTTATATCTGTTGTTCTACTTTGTTTTGAGCACCTCTCATCGCATCGTCTCGCACTCTGGCCTCCCGGGGCGCCGGACGTTGAGGGCCGAGAAGGCCGCCTTGTCCAGGAACACGAAGTTCCTGCGCCGTGTGGAGCATGGCTTCCACGGAGCAGGTGTGGAAAAAATGTGAATCCGGCGCTGTCCCGTTAGGCCGTTCTCTGTGTTGGGCCGCGTTGTCCGCGCCTCAAGGGATAAAGGCCCAAGGTACACGCCTTGAAGTTCCCAGCTTCGTTCAGCAGCTGCAAATGCCTCGCGCAGATCTGACCAGAAACATGTCAACATGTCACCTCTGACTGAACTCATACAATCTCATCACGCAATCGCTCACAAGCCACAGTGTGCATCCACAAAAAACATCCAATGTTTTTCCATCCTAGCTGATGGGCACAAGATTTCATGGAGTTTATGCCCGCTACCGCTGCAACCACTTGTTGCGAGCTGAAGCATCTGAGCTGTCTGTAGATTCTGGCTGCGCACCCGATCAGAACTGCCAGGGATTTCATGCCTTGCGCGTGGCGCTGTTCCTGCGAGCAAATGAATACATTCTTGATGTTTCATAACAAACACGTACGGGATCAAGGGCCTCTCAAGAAAATGTTGAGGACGCTTACAAAGTGGTGTACAGTAACAAGGCTTGAATCAACAAGGAAATGTTCTGATCAACTGACATGATCATTATAGACTGTACAGCTTATAATATAAATGAAAAACTGAACAAGAAACTGATGTTCATCTCTCACCAATTCTCACCACACGCTTGAATATCTCGGATCCTCCAAGTGTCTGCCAAGGCCATCGACCAGTAATCGCCCCAAGTCCTGACCGCTGCTGATCTGCAACAAATCTTACTTACCACGGAGCAGTTGAATCATCCGAAACGGATCCAGCAGAATCAGCAGAATGATCAGATCATTTCAGATCCGGCTCCTGTTCCAAATCCACTTCTTTGGCCGTCTGCGACTTCACTTCTTCCAGCTCCACGCCACAGGATTCCGCCACAGAACCTGCGGTCCGGTGGTGGGTGGTGTCAAGTGGTGTCAGGTGGTGTCGCAGGCGTCACTGGGCTCTTCACGCAGCTTTCGTGGCACCTCGTTGGGCAGCGCAAACCTTGGTGCCGTGGAGTCCAGGACCAAGGTCCTACCCAGGTCCGACCAGCACCATGACGCACACAAAATGCTGGGCAGGTGCGAAATCGTGCTTTTGAAACCGGTCAACCGTAAAAGAAATAAGCTCTGTGAAAACACACTCATGCTCTTTCACACCATGGGCCTATCTAGTGACCTCTCTACCAGAAAGGCTTCTCGACACTCGAGCGTTTTTGATATTTTAAGCTGTTTACGCTGCTTCTAAGCGGCTGTGGCCCTTAGTGACTGCCTTAGTGCCAAGCCAACAGCATCGCTTGGGTTGCAACTGCAGGAGGAGGGCCTCGGTCCTAGACGTGCTCCAAGTCTGTCACGCTAGACGCATAGCCATGCTGTGTCAAGATCTGTTGGATGCAAACATCTAAATACGTCAAACAGCCACGGAGTGCCACGGAAAGCGCACCTGGAGAGATGCACATCTTCCAGGTACTCACAAATCCTGCATGGCACACCCGACACCGGAATGGAGAATGGCGTCAGCCGGACACTGAACCATGAGAGTCATGAGGTCCTGAACGCACGGAGATCTTCCGAAAAGACAGCCCATCCGAACTGGTCACCTCAGTGTCTTTGTGCAACTTGAAATGAAAAAAACAAACACATAAAATGCACACAGGTTCACTGGGATTCCGGTCGGATGCAAGTGGATGCAATTTTTCAATTCTGATCAATTCTTCAAGTTCAAAGTTTGTTTGCGAATTTGGCTATCAGCCAGTGACCCAAGTTTAGGAAATGCATTCGACTCTAAAGCAGAGGTCCCTGCCACTTCCAGTTGCTGTGATGCAGCAAACAGCATTCTCCTGGCGGGGTTGGCTTACCTCTCTCCAATGTCTCAGATTTGTGGCTTCAAATTCGGAATTCAAACATATTCACAGTAAAAAGGATTGACCAATTGACCAGGCAGTGGAATGACGACACCCAATGACACCGACACCATCGCGACGCCATTGAAATCTGCCGTTTTGTTTGTTGGACCGGGCGCATGATCAGTGCACCTGAACCTCCGAATCAAAGGCCATGGCCGCCAGTGTCCCAAAAATACACAGCTGCGGTTCGCAAAGATAGAAATGCCATGACAAAGTTGACAAACTTCAAAAACTCAAGAGAATTCACATAATTCACAATTGAATCCAAAGATAGAATCAGGGAGAAAACTTTGAAAACAGTTTGGTTTGGAGACATCCCACCGCAAGTTGTGGACCTGGTCCTGGGGTTAGAAATGCCAGCAAAATTGCAAGCCTCAATCCTGTGGAGAAAATCTTGGAAGAATTGCAGGTTTTTCTCCACGGACAGAAAATTTGCTACGAAACAGCTGGGAACGAAATATGTGAATTAGGAACAACACGTAGCCCTTCATCACCCTTTCGCGGAACACTGAGCCAGGTTCCAAAGGGTTCCCCCAGAAAGTCACTGTTAGTTCTTTCAGTTATCGGAAAAAAAACAATCCCGGCCCCAGTGGCCCCTTTTTGGACGGCGCTTCTTGGAAGGCCGGGTCGGGCTCAGGATCTCTGAGCCGATGGAGATCCCAGGCGCATGGCGACTCAATGGCGACGGCATGGCAACCCATGGCTCGTCGTATCTCGTAATGTCTTGTGACCATATGGAGGAACTGGGTAACCATTTTGAACCATACCCACCAGATTTTGAGTAGCTTTGTTGAAAAGGAATCCAGGAATGGTGTAGTGTAGATGTGGTGACGTAAATTGAGCAACACTTCTTTTTAGGTTTTGTAGGTTTGGAATGCGAGAGGCGAGAAATCCGTGCTTTTGGAGATCTGATCTACGACCAAAAAGTGCAACGAATTTTGGTATCTCAGAATGCAACTCCTAACTTCCTACAGATCAAATTCACCCGCTCTTTAAATCTGAAACTCTTCAAGTCGCATTGAGGCAGGGATCCCCGCGGTGTAGCAGCTTGTCTGCTCGGTGCTGAAATCTGGAGTCATGGCACCTGGATGGCGTCGGAAACTTGGTTGTCTTATATTTGGTGGATTTCCGCTGCATTTTCTACTCTTCTTGCAAAAAGAATGCGGCCCACAAAAACGAATGCTCACACTCATGTTAATGGTACAGATGTCGAAACACGTAAAGATGCAGTCACACAAAACACTTGTGCAAAACAAATTAATCATTTCAACAGACAGTGGAGTGTTGAGCGGGGAAGATAGTGCGCAGGGTGTGCAGTGGGGATTGTGGAGTGTGAAGTAGCGAGTGTAAAAGTGTGGAGGGTAAAAGTGTGGAGTGTAAAGTGTAGAGTGTCAAGTGTAGAGTGTGGAGTGCCAAGTGTAAAGTGTGAAGTGTAAAGTGTACAGCGTGGAGTGTGGAGTGTAAAGTGTAGAGCCTGGAGTGTAGAGTGTCAAGGGTAGAGTGTGAAGTGTAAAGTGTAAAGTGTAGAGTGCAAAGTGTAAAGTGTAAGGGGGAGAGTGTAGAGTGATGAGTGTAAAGTGTAGAAGCGGAGTGTAAAGTGTACAGTGTGGAGTGTAAAGTGTGAAGTATCGAGTGTCACGTGTGAAGTGTGAAGTGTAAAGTGTGAAGTGTAAGTAAAGTGTAGAGTCTAGAGTGTAGAGTGTGCAGTTTGAAGTCAGAATCTATCACTTTTACCACAATTTTCACATCTCTCTCATCAACACATGGTACAAAGAACATAACTACATGGTATAAATCTACCATCCCTCCCAAACAATATGTAGAATACATTCATGTACAAGGTATAAATCTGCAACAAGATGCAGGGTGGTAAAATAGTGGGCGTACTTTGTAACACAATATACGTCAAGGGTCTAAATCTGCCACCCCCTAAAACAATATGTAGAAGGTATAAGGCTAAGGATGGATAGACTTTGTAAAACAAAACAATATACATAAAGAGTCTAAATCTGCCACCCCCTAAAACAATCAATATGTCGAAGAGCATAATAACGGATTTACTCGCTAAAACGTCACGATTCTGGTTTCCCAGTAACTCGCAGCAACAACCCTTCGCAGATTTCGTCGGGGTCCGTTGAAAAAGAGAATCATTTTGTGCAACAGGTGCGGGCCCCGGGCAAAAGTCTGGGTCTGTGCATAACAATAGATTCAATAGTGTTTGGGACAAACTCTGGATTTGTTTCTCTTTCCTGACTTCAGTTGAGGATACTATCAAGTGACCCGGAAAATGCTGCTTTCCCAAATCCGAGTGCCGAGCGAACGGTTCTTTTTTTACTTTGGGGGTCTGGGGGTTGGGACGCGTTCGCTGGACGCCGCTTTCACATCCGCAATCATCCGCAGCCGTCCGCAACCGTTCACAACCGTCCCCAACCGTCCGCAACCGGTCGCGATGAGGTTGCTATGGCCGTGCCTCTGGCGAGTGCTGTAAAAGTGGTCACGTTTGGAGGTTTCAAACGTCGCGCAACGTCGTTTCGTATGGCAGGCATGGCACCTCGTGGCATCTTATCATGTTTCATAACGCGTCACAAGTCGTTCTGTGTAACAGGCGCGCTACATTTGCATCGTTCTCAGAAGATGACTTGCATGTTTCGTGGGAGGCACAGCTCTTTGGGAGACATTTTGCGTGGCAGGCGAGGCACTTTAGACGTGTCGTGTCGTGTGTTTTGCGAATCGCATTGTCAGCGCTGCGTCAAGTGTGACAAGGAGCAAATCGCGTGGCATGCGTTGCTTTTTGGGACATGTGATGAAAATTGATGGAAGCCTCGCACGAAACATCGATTCTGAGGTAGCCAATTTTGGGGTTCAATACAAAACTCATAGGAAAACGTTGATTTTGGAGCTACCATGCAAGTGTCAAAATCTATGAGAGGTTTTGAAAGGTTTCAATCGAGGTCAAAATACCGTTTTGCATGGCAGGCGTAGCACTTCGTGACATTCTCACGTGTTTGATAAAGTGTCAAAATCGTTTTGTGGGACAGGCGCAATACTTTCGCAAGTTTTGGAGAAGATGAGTTGCATTCTTCGTAGCAAGCGCAGCACTTTGGAGATCTCCATCGTCATTTTGCGTGTCATCTTGGGCGAACGTTCGGTCCTGCAGGTATTGATAATGAATGTTGCAAGAAGTGAATGCCACCCGAAGTGCCAGAAGAATGTAGAAGAAACGTGTGCTGCATGCAATGACGAGGAGCAGAAAATCCATTTCAGCAACCTCGAAGGTACAAAAACATCTATCTGGGTCCAACGCCCAGATCTTACACCTTCGGAAAAAATATGCACCGTGCTGTGAAAAAGATGCTTCTGCTCTCATCGAAAGTGGGACCCAATTGGGGCCTTGAAACCCTGTCCCGGGTGCTGCAGGCAATCCATGCGTCATCTCAATGCCAAATGATATCCAACGAAATCCTTCAATCAAAAGAAATCTCGGATCATCCACAGCCTCCCAAAAAAACCACTAGTTTCGATGATTTCGATGGCCATTCTTTGGGCCAAGTTCTGCTAAGGCGTCGGGGTGTCTCAGTCGTTTTCCATCATGGATCCGCCCCCCGAGCTCGCGCTGCCCTCGCTTTGTCCAGATGACGCTGGACCGCCAACCCTCATCTTCCGATCGGACCTGTTCAGATGGAAGTCATGGGAAGTCACGGGAAGTCATGGGGAGAATGAAAAAATGGAAGCAAAATGGAGAGAAGGGACACTTGAATCCCCATCTGGAGCACCTTGCCTAAAAGACTTCTCCTTTCGGTTTCTCCTTTTGGTTGGGCCGTCTCGGTAAAAAGATCCCAAACATCCCAAACATCACCCATTGGATCGTCAGCTCGTCACAGGCACATACTCTTGTTTCTCTTGATGATCAGCTTTTCCAGGCGTTCAAAGCGATCTTCATCCACCAAAGTCTCCTCCTGCAGGGCTGGGATGCACCGATCACCAGGTTGTTTTATCGATATCTCCCAGTGCAACATGGATTTCACGCATCAACAACTTTTTAAAACTACTTATTCAAAATGAAATCTCCCGTGGTATCTCCATTTTTGCCCAACAGCGTAAGCTAATGGGGTCTTCAGCCCAGAATAGCTCCGGCGTGCA
>Ga0126342_10011654_pt1 | contig 15694 bp, 17 predicted proteins | sample Cyp1metagenome_FD_92528 | JGI IMG/M metagenome (GOLD analysis project Ga0126342, IMG submission 92528) | Coral microbial communities from Lord Howe Island, Old Settlement Bay, Australia - Cyphastrea 1 metagenome | ecosystem: Host-associated > Invertebrates > Cnidaria > Coral ...
CATCATCTGCTGGCAAATGTCTTCAACATATTCATGTCAATGCTCGCTCTGCACGCATGCAGGCCGCTCAAGGTGGGTATCAGGGGGGGGTAGCATATATATATGGTTGTAAAATGTTGTAAATCACCATTCAAATCTTTTCATTTATTGTACAACTACAGGCAAGGTATGTAGGCCGCCAATTTTGCCAGAAGTGGACACCAACACCAACTAAACTCCTCTGGACTGTCCCAGTTCCTGTCCCTGACAGATTCATTGATATTCATTAAGATCTATGCCCATCGTACTGCATCATTATCTGGTTGGAGGTTTCAACCCCTCCAAAAAATAAGAAAGTCAGTTGGGATGGTGAAATTCCCAATATATGGAAAATAAAAAATGTTCCAAACCACCAACCAGCTATTTTCGGAGCTTCATTTCCCAGTTGTTTGGAACCACCGAACTATATTCAAATCCTCTTTAGCTTACTAAAACAATAAACTGGTCGGAGTTAAAATCTGTGCTTCAACCAAAATCGACCATCAAATGGGGTACACAGCTTAATGATTGCTAAATTCCCATCTTCATGGGAAAATATGGAATGTAATATCCATAGTTTTATTGGAACATATAACTTGACCATGGTTTATAATGGAAAATAATTTTATTATAATGGAACACATCTCATCTTTATATGGATTTATTTTTCCCATTTTTATGTGGATAAATTTCCCATGCGGGGAAAATACCCTCTGGTAAACTAACATAACTATGGAAAATCACCATTTTTAATAGGTAAATCAACTATAAACAGCCATTTTCAATAGCTATGTTAAATTACCAGAGGGTAAACCATAAAGCTTGACCATTTGATCATGACATCCTAGGTCTCCCCGCTCTCTGAGCCCTGCATCACGCTCGCGTCTGGCTGTCTCCTCTCGGCGGTCGTGCTCCTCACGCTCCTCGTAGATACGTCAATCAGTATGACATGGGGATAGAATAGGAACTGAATAAGATAGAAACAACAGCAGTTTAGGTTCCTCATTATCCTTCCGTGTAGGGTAAATAGAACACTAGCCACAATTGAGATGCAACAGGGATAAACACCAAGTGTGTATGTGTATAATTGTGTATGTATATATATATTATAGATGTCCATTATATAGTAGCTCATATTTTTGCACATGTATAAATGCATGCATGTGTACACTATAATGTATAAATATTTATATAATTAGTATATATCAAATTATCGTCATATCATTCTCTAACCTCATATAACCAAACTAACATAACAAGCCATGCACGCACCACGTCCGCCCGGCTAAGCCTGAGCTTGTGGCTCAGGTTCCAAGGGGCCATCCTTGGTGCAATGGAAAAAGGCCCGTCCGCGGATGCCGGTCAAACGTTGCATGAAACATGGATGTAGCAAGTCGACAGTGTACTACAATAGCAGTGTATCCTGGTTGGTGGTTTCAACATGTTTCAACCCCTCTGAAAAATATGAACATCAGTTGGGATGATGAAATTCCCAATATATGAAAAGATAATCCAAATGTTCCAAGCCGCCAACCAGTATCTGTTCATCATCACTTGAAATCAGCTTGTAATCGAACTTGGAAAATCGACGAACATCGAATGAACATCGAACTAAATGAGGGAATTCTCCGCTGCTATATTTGATGACACCGGGTATCTACGGCAAACAAACAACACATGTGGGCAACATCTCAGAGAAATGGCTGTGGTTTCAGTCAGACTTTTGACACTTGAGAATGTCCATGACTCGTGAGGAGAACTATAGACTATAGCTTTGAAAACTTACAGTAGCTACAGCAATGATTGTGCGGCATCCCCGAGACACGGATATCATTCCAGAGCCTTGTGACAATATGGGTGTCTTTATCAGAAGATACCCCAAGATCCGGTGGTATATTAATCATATTAATCATATTCCTCATAAAAGTTGCAATATGTTGCCATACCCCAATTTTAGACACAACCGCAGCAGAATCTCCGAAATCCCATCATTACCTTCCAACCCAGTCGGTGGCGCAAGTTAAGCTTCTCACCAGGAGTCTGCGCTTCCTCTCTTCCGGGTTGCGCAAGGGACCTGTCGAAGAAGAAGTCAAAACCCTGGTGCGGCATCCTGGTGAACATCAAGTTAATGTTCGTAGATGCATGTCCCCAAGTATGGTATCATAGGTTTTGGCCCACCTCTACAACAAGAGGTTAAATGGCAATTGAATACATTCCACATTAGTTGCAAATCATCTGCACATGAAACTGTTACATATGAATAGACACCATGGCACATCATCAAATTTATCTCCACAACTACCCAGAAACACACATGACCCCACTTTGGGACCTGCATCTCAAGTGGATGAAAGGAAAACTTGCAGTTGAAATCCCGGATCTTTGGTTATTGTCACACCATCGTTTTCTGTAAATCTTCTCTTTAACATAGATCCATTGACAGCACCATGTGCTGCAAAAGCAGCCTCTGAGATATGCTGAGATGCTGACCCACGCTCTCCGGACCATCTTCTGGGGAAGGACCTCTCTTTGGGCCTCCACCAGTCTGGTCTTCACCCAGAGATTCTAAGGCTTGGAAACAATGGCATTTTGACCGCAGAGGTTCATCAATTTAGCAGAGGAATGTCCTATGACATATATGGCTTCAATGTACACTAGACGTTGGCAAAATCAGCATATGAGGGTTTTCTAAAATTGGGGATCCCCAGGTCACTATGGGTTTCGCTAAAACGGTCGAATTTTCATGATTTGAGGGCACCGCTATTTATAGGAATCTTCCATATAAATCAGGGCAATTTCCACAAGAGAAGAGCCCCAAATTCAGACCCTGCGATACAGGCCTGGTTCCAGAGGGCCATCCTTAGCACTGCTATAGGATCACTATATAAGTTGCCACTGTCATAATAAGAAACAATTCTTCAAAATCCGGCCGCCAATAAAACTTTTCAATTTATGATAAATCTCCCATTTTCATGGTTATCCCAAGAACGTGCTTTTTCACATCAGCTTCCAACTTCCAGCAAGTTGTCGCATAGCGGTGGCGCAGTACTGAGCCTCGCGCAAGGAGTTTGCGCTTCCTCTCGTCGGGGTTGCGCAAAGAACCTCAGGTGGCCAAAGTCTATCCCGGAGCCAAGAGGAAATTTGAGCTGATCTTTTTTTTTATAGGGTAAAATACTTTGTTTAAATAATGTTTGTGGGATATGTATGTATATCTATCTATATATATATACATATTGTATTCCTGACATTCTGTGTGCATCTGCTATTGTGAATTTGCATATGTTCTTAGATTTGGATCCATTTTGGCAGCATATCCGTGTAAATGTGTGCGCTCCTAAATATTTCATTACCTAGACAATTTCTCATGTATATCAATCTACACATTTAATACATGAGTCTGGGTCAAAATCATCGCCCCAAAACTGTTAGACCATAATATCTGGTTGGTGGTTTTAACCCCTCTAAAAAATATTAGTCAGTTGGGATGATTATTCCCAATATATTGAAAAATAAACAATGTTCCAAACCACCAACCAAATATTATATATGTGACAATACCATATTTCCATACAATACCTAGACCCTCCAAATACAACCCAAAAAATAGTAAAAGTATGTAAAAGTCTTACATGTATGGGTAAAACACATTTTTTAGGGTACAAACGGAGGGTCTAGGTATGCTATAACTTATTACTACCATCATTATACCCAAATCACAGATAATTGTGGTTCCACCAAATGTCTTCCCGCGACTTGACCCAGGGGTCCCCAACAAAAAAACAACAACAGAATCCTGTTACCCAGTTATGGTGATCTTAGGGCTTGTTTATGGCTTTACCACATTGTTAATCTGGTTGGTGGTATACCTACCCCTCTGAAAAATCATGGAGTTCGTCAATGGGATTATTGTTTCCAATATATGGAAAAATAATCCAAATGTTCCAAACCACCAACCAGTAATTATCGTTTTCCCATGGATTTCCCATGGATTTCCCATTGACCACGGGAGACCCCTGAGATCCCCTGACCGGCGCTATAGCCGTCACCGGAAGACGGCCCGTCTTCCGGAGACGGAGCGTGCCTCTTTGGGCCTCTTTTGAGGTCAGGTATGGTCTGAAATCAGGAGTGATTCTGAAACACTCATGGAGGTTTACGGTGTTTTGTCATATCTGCTAGCATATACTACAGCTATGATCTGAATCGAGGGATACACGATTTTTCACAGGCAGGTTGGCCACATTACCTCGAGGTCACTGGAATCCATGAGTCCCTGTTTTCTTTGCACCCCTGGCTTCTGACATCTTCTGGAACCTTGAAATGGCTATGTTCAAATACCGCAAACATTTTACATAGCTAGATGTGTTAGTAGATATTAAACCGTATTAATGCTACATCACGTTTTCTAAATAGCTACATGTTCCATAGCTACAATGACCATTCGCAAGTGGCCCACGGTTTCAGAGCCTGGTTCCAGTTTGGCCTTACGGATCCTGGGGAATCAGCTGCAATATCAGTAAGCTACCAGTTTACTATCGAAAAGCCACCATTTCTGGCTCATTTTGAAAGGGGGAAGCCATAGATTTTCATGGCTATGTTGGTTTAAACATGGTTTCCCGGAGGCCACATCTTAGGGATTTTGATATCTTTGAAACCCCAAAGCACTTCGCGCACTGCCCTGGTGTTGGAATGTGTTGGATAGATCCGCTTCCATTTTGGTCAAATCTCCTGGTCTAGGCTAGTTGCGGCTAGAGAAAAACAACCAACCCTGGATCGACAGGAAAATAAGATCCATATCCCACATGAGAATCAATGCGGTTCCCCAAATTTTCAACAATATATATAGTCACTCATTGCATCTATATGTCCGTTTCATTCATTTTCCACCCATCAAAAAATCCAAATCAAACCAATGTAATGATTACAACTAGGAATGAACAATTACAGCCAAAGAGTACTTCGTGAAATATGAAACACCAACCACCAAACATCTATACACCTACAGAAATGAATGATGGATTGAACTGCAGGACATAGTATGAGCAGTGGCCAAAAAACCCTCTGTGATTCTACTTGTTATATATTCGATTATTATATACTGTATATTACTGCACTGTATTATATTTATATAACAATATAATCCTCAACCATGTAAAACTTTATTTTTGGCATTGCTCATGTAATTAGCTTAGTATGGACAGCCTTCCAACAAGATGAACCATGTCCTCTTGGATTCGTCCGGAACATCGTCAGGGTCGTTGTTGTTGGAAGCATGAACCTGAAGGCCGACTTGAGATCCACCAGTCCAAGCACTGTCGTTTTTTCATCGTTAGAAGTAAGCTTCCGTCTACGAAAATCCTCCAATGGCGAATAGCTAGTATATAATATATATATATATGTTAGTATCAAACAGTTCAGTTACCTACTGCAGACAAACCAAATGTGCATCTTGTTCAACGCTTCCGTGAAGCCCCGTGAAGCCGGCTGAGAAGGGTACCGCTTTTCTCTCCCCCTTATCCTCGTCGGACTTGCTTTGTGATGGTGACCCAAAAACATCAACAAAAAATCACATGGTCTCACCAGAAAAAGCGCAGCAAAACACATTATATCACATTAGTATGTATAATATAATAAACTGGGATATTTAATATTAACATTATAGAAATTATATAATATGAAAACGCTTAAAACAACTGATGAATCTGATCGTTCAAAAGCACTTACTCGGTACTGAGGACATCTCTATCCGGTCGGCAATCCTCAGGTTGTCAGCTGCTAAAACGCAGACACATGCCGAAAAAAAAAGGATTCAAACCTGCAATCAGTCACCAATTTGGGTTTGTCTGAAAATAGTGTACCCCTAAACCCAATGGTTTTGCTGATCATTATCCCTATTAAATGGCTATTTCATTGGGAATATACCCTATTTTCAGACAAACCCATTTTAACTTTTAACTGATAGTGTAAACCTCGCAGCCTTGACTAGCGCTCCAAACATCGACTGCCAAAACAAAATTTGGATCGTGACTCTCCGCTTCGTACTAAGTGCTTGGCTTCTTTCGAAAAGCTGCCTGAGATTTGGAAAAATCAAGAACCGAAACACTGCTCAAATAGGGGTATTCCAAATTTTGAGGAACCCCAAAATACCTATTTTTGTGGTAGTTTTATGTAATTCCATGAAATTCTAAGCTACCTTAAAGGAACAACCAACGATGTTTGCGCTCACAGCGCATCCTTTTCAACTCACTGCAAGTTCTATGGCTCCTTCACCACATTCATTAACCTTCCATGGCCCAAAAAACCATGAATTCTGCCACCTTTGGGCAGGTCGGTCATCCCTTAGCCTTTGAAGGTCGCTTCATCACAGTCATCTTCACCTTCTTCTGTGCTTTCTTTGGTGCCGCAGGTCGTTTCATCCCGGCCGCTTTGGGCTTCGACTTCGCCTTCGTTTTGGGCGTCGCCTTTTTGGATGCTTTGGGGAGCTTGGCCCGAGCCTGGTGCTTGAGGCGGTCACCCAGAAAAATGTCAAACATCCATGTGTTTTTTATTTTTAGTCTCATGTCAGGGATAGAACAACAATGAATCTACCAAAACCAGTTGTTCGATGGAAAATAAAAATCAATCATCAATAATCAATAATCAACAAGCAATAATCAATGATATTCATCATGATAAGGATCATTATCATGATCATTATCGTGACCATAATCACCATCACCATCACCATCACCAGCACCATCACCATCACCATCCTTATGGTAAAACAAACGATTCAATCAGTGGGCACCAACACATTAAATAACGCCGCCATCCTGGTGCTGGGGTACCCCAATTTCACGAGATTATTGTCAGTCTCCCCATCATCTAACGGCCATTTACCGGGGTAAATCAAACATTTTGGACATATAGTCGAAAGATATATATATATAGAACATGCATTTAACAGTATGTTTCGTAGTATTCTTCTTTTCTTATCTATTTTCAGTGGAACTACTAGATTTACTTACTATTCAACAACAGATGTGCCAGAATGCCCAAAAATGGGCCCTGCCTTCTTCACAAGGTCCAACGCGGTCTTCTCCGAAGCTTCGCACTCCTTAAGCTTCTGCTTGGCAGTTTCCACCTCTTTCTTCCTCTCCACCAGCTGAGCTTCAGCTGCATCCACTTCCTGCGGCTTCAGCTATGGGTGCCCCAAGGACTAGAGCAGAAACTTAAATACTACTTTGACAAATAACATAGCGGTAAATAACGTATCTCTCTTTTTTTGAGGTTACAATGTACATATATATATATGTATGTATGTATATATATATATATCATATAATATAGGTATATATATACATATTATACTAGTAGTAGTCATTCAAACAGGGAGAATGATTCTTCGACAGTACCCTATATTCAAACAAAGCTATGATACGCTATGTTGATTTCTTTTGAAGCATAACCAAAATTCAGGCGATTACTCACCACCAGTCCCATATTGGCAATACCTATCCCATTGATTCCGGTAAATCCACATAAAATTCCCATAGAACCCCTATTACCCTCTGGTAAATTAACATAGACCCTGGCAAATAGGGATTGGAAGACTAGTTTCCATTAACAATTGATGACTTTCAGGGTCTATGTTTATTTACCAGAGGGTAAATCCCCATGAAATCCCGGTCCTTCTGCACTTTCTGCCGCTCCAGCGCCTTCCTTTCTTCCTTCGTCAGCTCCCTGTTCAGCTCCTTCCGGGTCTCCTGGCACAGCGCAGCCCAATCGCCCAGGACCTCTGCAGCGAAGTTGTGCTCCGGAGGACCAGTGACGTAGCTCCAGCTATTGTTCTCAATCAGCTGCAGGAAGGACTCAATGAAGTCCTACAAGCTGATGCCACAGGTGGAAACCTTCGCCCAGTTGCGTTGATAACTCCAATTTCACTTGGGTTTATAGTTAGTAGAAATGAGGGTTATTAACCAACTTCTAACTGGGGGGCAGCAAGTTGTAAAGACATGGATGGATGAAACGGAAAGCATATGGGACATGATACTTTAATTATCAAATATGATTCAATTATGATTGCAATTTGCTTAGAACATTTCACGATTCCATTTCAAATTCAAGACGGGAATAGAACAAAAAATACAAAAAAAACATTCATCTCTATATAATATACATATTCAACAGATTCTTAAAGCGTCTGAAACCTTCAACAAACCAAGCGACATCTTCCCAGGTCCCCCAGCTCCTGCGTCTCGGTCTTGTCTCTCAGCCCTTGCTGGACCTCTGCTGCAAGATCCAGAAAGGCCCTTTTCAGCTCGGCGTAGAGACTCTTCCAGTCAAATCCAGGAGCAGCCATGATCCCGCCATCACAAATACAATCCTCGGAGCTGGGGAAGCACAAACCGGGAAAGCCTGGGAAGCTAGGCGTAAAGCGTAAAAAACCTTCATAAATGTGACTTGAGTTATTACGCTTACGTGGTAAATATATGTAAATAGTAATATAAGAATATATAAGACAGAATATATGTCATGTATAAGTCTCACATAAAAAAGCATTGAGAACTACTAATAAGCGTATGGCTATAATCGCCCAGAATCAATGACTCCCGCAACGAGCTCTGCCCTGGCCAGAGGCTCCTTCACGATGGTTGCTTGAGTCAGGGCACTCTCATGAAGAGAGTAGGTGGGACCCCTGATTCGACTGAACCAACCTCCATGTTTGCGTCCTTCTCGACCCACCGCCTTTTCATACTTCTCAAGATACTTTTGGGCGTCTTCCAATGTGGCGCCGGGCTGCAAATTCGCCACCATCTGGAAAGTGATCCGGGCTATCTGAGCCGCTGACAATCGTACCTCTACAGCCTACTATACTGCCTAGTGGATTGGGGTTCATGTCCATTTCCTGGGATTCACGTGGCCATCATAAGCGGTATCAGCCCGAACAAATCAACTTATGTTCATCTCTCCCTTAGCAGGGCATCAACTCTTTGAACCTGCTGAGCCAGCGTCATCACAAGGAGGCTTTGACTTTGGCATGGGTGTTTCCCAATTTCGGGGACCCCAAGACCATCCAAAACCCTTGGGGCCCTTGGGTGGTGCCCAGCCCCTCCCAAGAAACAAAAAAAAGATCTGACCTGGGTCAAAGAAGTCACCACCTGTCTGCCTCAATTAATGTGTAGCCCGCGCCAGAAGAGTGGGCCTGACTTTAGCAGCTGGTGCATCGCTTTGTGGATCCTCTCAAGTTCTTTTTTTCGATCTAACAAGAATGACTTTAATTCCAGGAATTTAAAAATTGTATAACACCACAAACGATGCGAATCTTAGCCCAAGTTCTTCAAACTTTTACCACTTTTTCATGAATTGGTGGTCACTCAGAGTACCAGCCGCTGCGACCAAAACACCAGGAGGTCTTCCGTCTTGTTTCGCCCACCGGCCTACGGGCAACCACTGAAGCCAACACCGGAACTCATTTTTCCAGTACAGTGGAATTTCTTAAAATGGGACCACTTGAACCATTGGTTTTCTCCTTTAAACATGAAAAAATTGGGGTGATAACTTGGGGTCCTGCCAGTTGAAGAAACCTCCAAATTACCATTTGGAATTGCGCTGCGCAGTGTTCAAATCCCGAAATGTGCTCCCTTGATACTGGTTGACTAATACGACTTTCCACAAAGGATGATTTTAGTCCCCAATCTATTGGATATAGTATTATAAATTATAACCAAATATAATCATTAGCCAAGAGGGGTTTTGAACACTCTTCGGGTGGTGACTCACAAGCGTTGAAGCAGGGTGCATGCGCCAGTGGGTAAATTGCTCTTTGGTCTTGCGTGGATGTTTGCGAAAATCACAAAGTATTTTTCGCAACCTCCGGATAGATAGAAAATTTGGAAAACTTCAAAATTCTGGAGGAAACATCATCTAGTCATCTACAACATTCTGGAAATTTTATTCTATCTTTCTGGGGACCCATGTATACCGTGTGCAGTAAGATCAAATAAGATTAGTAAATCTTGAGATGGGTACATCGTCGCATCGTGCAGGATCTCAGAATTGGGTGACACCAAACGCAGACTCAACGGTGGGTGGATCCAACATCTTCGGACAAGCGATAAATCAGCAACACATGGTCAAAGTACGTCAAAATACTATGGCAAAGTATTGGGGACAAGAATATGACAACATACTTTGTGGACAAACATGGACAAACATGGACAAACCATTTCTTTGCTTCAATCATTTGAGCACGACAAAGAACCACATAGCTGGACCGGAAAAAAACCTGAGCCATCCTGAGCCCCAGGCAGACATGAATCCACTGGACACGCTGAGTTTTGCCGCACTGTCGATGTTTCATGAAGATCTTTGCTGCGTGACGCTTGTTGGTGTATAGTGTTTAATGCCATCTTTAATGTTTCATGACTATTAACCACCATTAACCATCACTATTAACACTGACGGTAGGACGGTGAATCACCTCGTTCCGCGGATTGGCCAAATTCGATGTTCTTTGGACCTGGCAGCCTCCAGATTTCTATATGGAGGTTCCCATGAATTGGGGGTTGTCCCAATTGAAATCCTATGGTTTATAGTGGAAAATCGGAAAATCCATTTATAATTTGATTTCGGGGTAGCCCCATGTTTCAATGGATTGGTTTGTTGGGGGAAGTCTACAGGAAACCCATGGGTTTTTACCATCAAATATAGGGGTTTCTTGTAAATTTTCCCGTCATCCAATTCTGTGAATGTTAGAAAACCTCCAGATATTCATGGACTTCATAGCCCCTATGGCCGCTCCGGAGCCAAGTCAGACAAGTCGGTGAGTAAAACCTGGCCCCCCATTTGGGGGCACCAATGGAATGACCAAGGAAAATTATCAAATTGGGATTGTTTAGTAATTTCGGTTCCAGTCCATTTCTGGGGCATTGAGTTAAGAATCGAGCCCTATTGCCATGCGTACGCTGTTCATTCATAGCCGATGCCAGTGAAATGTACAGAATTTCAAGCCATGTTTACCCACAGAAAACCGAAGGTTCTCTGACCTTTCACAAGGTCCTGTCCCACATCAAAGTCCCTGCCTGCTGACGCATGCTGACACATGCTGACACATGCTGACACACTTTTTCCAAAGCCTCTGGCAGCCTCTGGTGAATATATTCTGATTGTTGGTTGTTCTCCAAATATGTAAAAAAACACATTAAATTATCATTCTTATCATAGTTGGCTTGGAAGGGTACAAAATATCGCCAGCATACTTCAGTATACCATCCTAAAAGGTGATATGTGATGATTTCAATTTTGACGGGGATCAAGCACATAAAATATAAACATATATCATATGTACCGTGGTTTTAACTTGATCCCCATAGAAATATATGATGATATGATAAAACTTTCATAGAATATAGAACCATCAACCAGTCTTAGTTTCAAACCGACTAGGCATCTCTGCGACTCACATTCTGCGAGTCGAGATGGGCGAACTTTGCGCCCGATGGGCCCGTTGGGCTGTGCTTGCCAAGGTCAATGGGCAACCAATGCAGTTCAATGGGCTTTTAGCAAAACATGCAATATCCTGGAATTTCATCAATTGTTTATGGCAAAAACTGTAGTCTTTGGTATAAGTTGGGTTGCTATCAGTGTCCCCCAATCAAATGCAAACACAGAATTATGGCAAATGTGCAAGAATTGGTGCAAAAATGAACTGATCATGAAGCATTTGCCATTTACAAGCATAGTAGGATTTAGAATAAAACACCATACATGACAACGAATCCTAGCAGCAAGCTGCTTGCTCATGGCTTGAAACGCCACATGCAAGTGCGTGCAAGAATGTTCCTCGACCCTCAAGCCATAAACACCGGGTCTTCATCCAGAAGAGCCGGTTGTGTCTTTTTCTCATTTTTTTGTGGTGGTTTCACCTTGAAAAAACAATGAGTTACTGGGAACAGCAACATATTTGAAACAAGGAACAAACTCCCTATTCTTATGGCTATATGGACGGTCGAGCTTCCTGCAAAGGAGACATCAGCTGTCGTTCTCAGTCCATAGCTTGCTGCGCATCAAATGTGGCCTTCCCATCAGGACCGCATGATTGCTCTGAGCAGTGACGAAAACAAGGCTATTTCATGCATATTGTGGCCTAAACACGACGACAATTTGCAAGTATTATTATATATACAGAACCAATTTTGTTTAGGTATGTTAAGGTCTAAATTGCTTTCTTGACAAGAGTAACTAAGTTGTGAAGCACATTGCTTACATGCATCACCGCAAACACATGCATAAACTGCGCGTCACTGCGTCGGGTCAAGATTGGGAACCCCAAACTTGGATGCTTCACATGATCCTCCCACGTCCAAAAGGTGAACACACGGCGCCTGCCACCACAGCCGAACGCATTCGCGCAGTGAGGAGGGATGGTAGAGCCTTCCAGCCCGTGGTTTCGGAGTACATCTCCACCTTGCTCTGCGCCTTCAGCGACGTTTTGTCCGTGGCTCATGTTGTTGTTGTTGTTGTGGTGCTCGAGCCATGGATTACTGTTCATTGATGTTCATTGGGAGTATAAACACCAAGTTTCTTGATTTGAAGAGGAATAAAACTGCCACTAAAATGAATATGTAGCAAGCAGCCAATGAAGATTTAAGAAACAAAATTTGGGTGGATACAGCAAGCGACCCATATTTATGTGTGAAGATGTGGGTATGACTGGTTCAATGGCGGCTGGTCATGTTTTGTGAACCCAAACCCATCCACCTTTTGATCGGCGACCGGTCCCTGGCCCCAGAAACAACGAAAGTCCGACATGATTTGGAAACCACCAAGCATGTTGGAAGCTTGTCGCAAACCAACACTGTAACTATTGTGGTTTGTCTCCATATTTTATGTGGTTCAAATCTTGTTTTTGGATAGTTAAAACATGTCAAACTGGTGTTTGAACCCAGCATTTTGATGCATTTTGGTGATATTTAGCTTCTGAAATTCATCCCCTTTTTCTGGTGGTCAAACAAATCAAGCACCTAATTTTTTTTCCGTGTGCGCCTCTGATGTGATGCCTTTGCCACCCACAATCACCGCACCATCCTGAGGCTCCGTGGCTCTGTTGCGTCTAAGATTTATTAAACATCCGTGGTGAATTTCCATGTTCGGTAGTTAATGTTTGGATCCAGAAAATATAAGACAATCATCCGTAATCAGCATGAAGTACAGTATCTGAAACCATCAATTTTTCAATCCATTTTCGGGGATTGACGATCTTGATCCATCAAGACCCAAATCTAAAGAAAAATCGGCTATTGGAATGATGTTTCCCAACAAGAACATATCATGCCATTGCAAAATTGGGGTTGATCATGACATCATATGACATCATCGTGAGGCTTCCGGACACTACTGCAGTACCCATTGATGTGGTCAACAAGGGTTCAAAACCATTCAAAACCCATTCCCGCACTGCCACATCCTTCAAAAAACGAATCAAAACTCTCTGGTGCCCTCCCAGGGGCCTGGAAGGTGCAGGCTGACATCTGCTGCCGCGCAGACAACATTGGAGGTAAGGGACTCCAGGAAGGCCCTCCGGACCTCAGTTTTTTATACCCAGGGACTAAGTTGGGGATTTCTTAGGATTTCTTAGGATTTCTTAGATTTCCATGGTTGAACATCAGGAAATGTAGAAAATTCTTCTTTGAAAATCTTTAAAAATTGCTTTTAGAGCCGTTCCTTTGGATCCAAAAGTGTCTTTCTGGGTTTGCCTTGGACATCACAGGACGACCCCTCAGCTGGGCTCCACACAATCCAGGATAGGGTGACTCCTGCAGCCCAGGCGGGTGTCTAATCTTAAAATATCTAAGCAATATCTGAAAATATCTTAACATATCTTAAACTATCTTAACTTAACATATCTAACACTCAGTAGTTTCAGTATGATTTCAGCTATGAAATACATTGAACTATACAGACAGTCGACAGTCGACTGCTGGTTACCATGGATCATCGCCGCCTGGGACCGCCGACGGCGTTTCTTTCCCAACGACTCGGGGGTCCGTGGAAGTCCTATTGGTATGCCCGGCATGCCATGCTGATGGTTTTTTCTCATTTTCTTACAAAGGAAACACCTTTGGCCGTGGCACTATTGGGCACTATCCACTTTTTTCTGTGGTTGGCTGTGGCAGTATCCACTTGGTGTTGTTGCAGTATCCACTTTTCGTGGTGGCAGGTCAGGTGTTTTGGTCCATGTGGTGTGGCAGGTGCCGCTTTAGGGGCTATATTGAAGCCATATCATATCCCGTGACAATTTCTCAACAGAGGATCATGCTAGAGCAAACAGCTAAGTATAGATGTTCCGTGTAAGTCTACCAGCTTCAAGTTTCTATCTATCTATACTCATGAAGTCTGTTCCAGTCCCCAACCGCGGTCTTCTTACTTTCACATCACTGCTAAGTGACAGCGAACGATGTCAAGCTATTTGGAGAGGCTTCTTTCTACCCAGGGACTATGACTATCTTCGGAACGTCCACTAGATAAGCCACTCTGGAGGCCCCACCGTAGGCTCCTCACGTTTCAAATTGGCCCGTTCCGCAAAGGTTAGAGCTTGACCGCTCAGCCCAAGTCCTGTGCCATCTTCCAAGCGCAGTTCAGCTGGAAAAAGGTGTTGTTTACAGTCACCAAAATGTGACATTGAGCAACCCCTGGGATCTTTCGTTGATTTCCCCTAGGCCCCAGGCCATCATTCTGAGTTCGTTGCGAGGATCATCTTGCTCCCCAAAAAGTCCATGTTCAAGGCTGTCATCACCCTGCCTCCGAAACTAAAGACTTCGTCTCCAGATGCCTCCAAGGCTGTTGGGGATGGAACAAGGAGCGAAAATCGGTGGATTGAGATTCAAATAGATTGAAATAGAAAAGGGAGATGGAACTTGACACAACTTCCAAGCTTCCAAGCTTGTCTGTAAATGTTGGAAAAAGTCACACACATCAAACATTCCCCAGTTGTGGATGGCCTCAGGTTGGGAGTTCAACATCCCAAAAACCCGGTGGTGTTTCCACATGTTCAACAGCCATCTCAATAACTTTTTTTTAAACCAGGGACGGCCCCTGGAAAGAGGAACAAAAGATATTTTTTAGCCACTTGTGGGTTGTTCCCAATATCGAGTGGAGAGCAACCACAGCTTCGTAGTTGTCCGGGTTTCTCCCTCTATAGCTTGCCTATAGCCCCAGTTACTTACCAATTCTACTAATCCCTAATTAAGGCTCAAAATGTCTCTATGTTGGAATCATTTTGGTTGCTTTACCTCACTCGCTGCAATTTTATTTGTTACACACCGGACCATTTCTTGGTTGTCAAAAAGGTGGTGTCCCATAGATAGCTGTAGGAGTAACTAGGTTTATAATAGTTTATAAGTTACAAGTTGGATGTATCCTAGATATAATTAGATATATCTAGAAATATATATATATATATATATCATATATATATATATACATATCAACCAACAAACATAACTACAGGGGGCACCACATCCCAATCCCCCCCAGGGCCTTCAACACCGGCACTGAACCGCAGAGCGGCGAGCGTAAGGCGGGCAACAAATGCCACGTATCCGCCTGCCCCCCCCCCCCCCGTGGTGATGACCTCAAAGTGGCCGAGATTTAGGGGGACAGGGCTGTGGCCACGCCGGGAAAAACCTTGAAGGAACAA
>Ga0126342_10011655_pt1 | contig 15692 bp, 13 predicted proteins | sample Cyp1metagenome_FD_92528 | JGI IMG/M metagenome (GOLD analysis project Ga0126342, IMG submission 92528) | Coral microbial communities from Lord Howe Island, Old Settlement Bay, Australia - Cyphastrea 1 metagenome | ecosystem: Host-associated > Invertebrates > Cnidaria > Coral ...
TGGCACCCGCGCTGGCACGACTTCCCAATGCATTGTGAATTCGTACGGCGACAGCCACCAACACGCGGAGTCGGTGGGCCGATGACCGTATGCTTCTGCAGTCATCGCTTCGCGCATATGCTGCGCGCCCGTTCCTCGCACAGGCTTCGTTTTCACATACGTGTTTCGTGTCGCTGTCGTGGTTTGCTCTCCATGCATAGCTTCAATCACGCGAAGATAGGCATGCCCAGGAAACATTGCAAACGGCGCGGTGGAAACCCGCTCTGCAGCCACAATTTGCCCGTCAACGTGGTTCGCTCGCAGGTTGCAACACTCAACCTGCCCCCGCACAAGGCCTTTGCAATAGGCATCGCTGAGGAAGCGATTGGCATGCCGCTTCCCGATTGTTTGCACACCAGCATCTCTCAGGTTCGCGTGTAAAGCCACGTGACCCTTTTGGAATTCTTTTATTTCGTGGAAACCCATGGGTTGGTTCTTCGAACAATAATCACTGCAGTAGCCCGTTTGTGCGTCTTGGGCCCTCTGGGCTGCTAGCGCTATAGCTCTTCGCTCCGCTTGCCGGACCGTTGTTCCGCACGTCGCACACGCGTACGGCAACCGGTATGGGACTTGAACATCATTATTCCCACCTCGCATGGACGCTAAGATCGCAGGGTGGCACGGGTTCAAGTACGGATGGCCGTATGGCCCGTGCAATGCTCCGAGACGATTTTTGCGACCTTTCATAGCGAAACCGTGTTTCTGCAATCCACATGGACACAACACTTTCGGCTCTGTGCACAGCCACTCGTCCCGCGGAAAGTCTGACTTGCAAATACCTTTCTTGTCATTCTTCTGGCACCCTCGCAATGGGACCCGCTGTCCCGTCTCATCGCACTTCGGATGATAGTGGTGCTGCTTCAAATATTGTAGCTTGACGACGTCTTCTTCTAAGTACTCGCGTTGCCATTGCAATGCCTCCTCCGTATCCTGGGCGGTCGTGGCGCTTCTTCGCTGGTACTCCGGACAACTGGTCATGCACGTGTCCATTGCATGCTCCGGCCACGTTGCTTCGGCTGCGGCTATACCTGCCTCCATCTCATCGGGCGTTTGTCCGCTATATACACTATGCCCCACATGCGCCTGGAATGCACAATACTCTCGGCGGAGTTCGTCCAGCTGCGCGCTGGACATGCTGAAGATCTCTGTCAATGGTGTGTGCTGATGCAAACATTGTAGGAAACATTGCATGTGTCGATGCAAAGACCCGGTCGACTTCTGTGCCTCGATGGTGACGTATACAGCGTCCATGCGACCGAAGACGCCGCCCAGTAATGCGGCATTGCTGCCTGAGCAATCCGTGCATGGGCTGCTCGTCTTGTCGCAGTCTGGACACAAATGGCAAATGTTGACCCCAAAGACATGGCGAAGCAGCAGTCGCAACAACACGTGAAAGCCATCTACCGACGCCAACGGGTCTCTTGCGAGAATTGTCCTCCGCTGCTGCCAGCCGGGCAAGCAGCGACGCAGCCGCTCAACGTGAATTGGAAATTCAATATCATCATCCACCGGTGGAAAGTCACGATCCCCAGGCATCCACTCCTGGTGGGCTGACGCACTGCGCACCGGATCCGATGCCCGGCTGCGCGTCATGCGCACAAACAGCCATTGGTGCGCTTCGTCTGGCGAAACAGTCACAAACAACGGGACGCCGTAGCGAATCCGCATGGCACCAATCTCGAACCGCATCTGTCGGCGCGCTTCTTGCGTGCCAGGCAACGCTCGAGCAATGTGTCGCATATTCTTGAGCAGCTTTCTGGCGGCAGGGCCTAAATTCTTCACATAGCCTAACTTGGAGACATCACCTTTCACCGACCGCGCTCGACCCTGTGTGTCGCTGTACGTTCCTTCCAGTGCTTTGACTAATTGGAGCGCACCTGCTTCCAGGTCGCTGCCCAGCAGCCGCCGAAATTTCTGCTCCTTCTCATCGAAGATCGGCGCATCATAGGAGCTGAGGTGTCGCGACAAGTTAATATTTGACCGAAAGAATAAATTCCACACTGTGAAGCCAAACGTCCAATCTCGATTCAGTTGCGCTTCGCAGCGACGCGCCATGCAACGCATCCATGCACTCAGCTCCACTCGGGGGGAATCTTCCGGTCGTCGATGTCGGGCTTTGGCGCTCCACGTCGGGGGGTCTGGCATTGCGGTTCCATAAGGGAATAAAAATGCGAATGCCAAAGCGAAGTACCACGATTCAAACTGGTCTAAAAGTCGGTTTCCAGTATGAATTGTCACGGTGGTTTCTTCCAGACTGCTGGGCTGACTTTGCGACGCGACTGCATGCAGAGCGGCAACCTGTTGCGCGTTAATGTCTGCCAGGCCGGCGCTCGTCCGTTCGCCTACGACGGCATTCGGTTTGCACATGTACGCGAACTCGTCCCGAACTTCGTCTGGCGTCAGCATGTTGCGCACTGGTGTTGCCGCTTTCTGCCGTTGTACATTCTCCAAATTGTCATCATGCGCCAGCAGGGCAACTATTTCGGGTGGGATGCCATCCACCGGCAGGTCCTCCGCGCGTTCGGCGGCTGCGGCCAAGCACAAGTTGCTGTAGGCCGGGTGTTCGCGCGTCTTCGCGTCCGCGAGCAGCTGCAGCACCACTGCCCGGCGAACGCGGGCTTGATGGATCAAGTTTGCGTGCGTTTCCAGCTTCTCAGCCGGCCCACCTGCTTTGATGATCACATTGATAACAGCAGCCAGATCGGCACCTGTTTTCGGCAAGCGCAGTGATCCCGTCGTTGCCGTTGTCGCTGCATCTTCCATGCTCTGCAGCAACTCCTCCCAGGCAAGTGGGAAAGTGGTGGCATTGCCCCGGGCTACTAACCGGTGCCGAGGCATGTAAGCATCTTGATCCATGGCGCGATCCCCGAGAAACTTTTTTTCCAAGCTGAAGCAGGCCATCGCTGTGAAACATGGACTTGCACAAACGAGCTCCATGAACGTGACTTCCTTCGCGTAGATGTCCCGCGGCGGATAGAATGTGAGCATGTCGTTTGCCAGAGCGTGGCTGGGCGCAGACAGATGTCGCTGCATGTGCAGCCAACAGTGTTCGCAAATTGGCGCACGACATTCTGCGCAAACCACATTCGCCTTGCAACGCCTTGCGCAGAATTTGTCTTCCGGACAGCAAATGATGCGCAGAATGTCTCTGCCCACTTGTACATCTGCTGTCCAGTCCTTCAAATCTTCTCGCAACTTTTCTTGCACAGAGCTGCTATGCTGGCACACGTACGTTTTCCAGTATGCTTCATAACTGAGCCTTGTCGTCACCTCGTCTAGCGACAAAGATAAAATCTGGTGTGTCCCAGGGTCAATTATTTGCTTCCATCGTATTTTGTCCCCTTCTCCTAAGCTATTCGTGTATGGGAAGCGTTGGGCACACAGAAAACAAATGGCTGTCCCAATTTTTGCCCCTTGCTGGGCTTGTCGAAATGCTTTCAACGCTCTTCGATCGATCGCCTTGTGCACACATGGTGCTCGTTGTTGGCAAGCCCAAGTGACTGCTGCTCGGTATGCCTCCATGCGACGCACGTGCAACGACAAAGTGCCCGGGAAGCATGCCGCCACCTCTGCCAGCAAGTGGCCGTGTTCTTCGCTCACGTGGCGTTCCAATTTGCCGTGCGCGTCGGCTTCAAAGGTGCATCCTTCGAAGGCGCAATGCGCCAGAGGAAGGTCATAGGCCACATTGCCCGCGTCCTGCTGCAACCACGGCGGCAGCATCGGTTTTGCACGCAGACGCTGGCCTAACCTTTGCAGCGCAGCGTCCTGCTGGGCTCGTGGATCGGGATTCCCGTGTCTCGCCGCCCATTCGCGCAGGATGTATTCATCCGCTTCCAGCGGGTCGTCTCCGTCTACTTCCTTCTGCTGGCCGACCGGCGGCTTGTCGGTGGCACCCTGCTTCCCTCGCAAACGCTTGGCCGCCGGCCCCGCCTGTGTCACGTGGCACCTTTTGGTGCTGGTTGCTTCCGGACCCGCCCGCTCGGCGCTGGTGCTCGCATGTGTCGTCTTTAGCTCCTCGCCGTCTATCGCTGCGCTTTTGTCCGCGCGTATCTTTCCGTCTGCTCCCGTGCTTTCTGCGGCGCTGCTGCTCTTTCCGTCTGCTCCCGTGCTTTCTGCTGCGCTGCTGCCAAGCCGTTGTCCTGGTCCTTGGCTGCAACTATTGTAATAAGCTAACCATTGTTCCAACAAGCGGTTGGAGGCATGCCACCCACTGTCACTATACATCAAACCAGCTTGCTGCAAGGTATGGAGCTTCAAGCTCAATGCTTCACGGTCGCCCCACAGCGCCACGACCTCGGCAGCGTCCGCACTTCCGATTCTAATGTTGGCTCCGCGCGACCCAAAAAAGTGCTGCAACAGTTCCTGCGCTCGCCCGCTTGATGGCTTGCCGCAGTCGCGGCACTGTATATCTCCTTTCTCAGTCTCTGTGGTTTTCGCGGGGCGTCCTCCAAGTTTGTCGTCCTGCGCCGCATTGCTGCCCGTCGGCGTTCATCGCCCATTCGCCTGCTCCATTCCTTCAGCCACCTGGCTCCAGCAAGCGCGTGCAGAGGACGTGCCCGTCGCTCCCATTTTGCGCTCTTTCGGTGTTGGCACTAAGGCATCAAAATGATACCCTTGGCCGGTCGGCAGCGTCTGGTTGTAGACTCGCAGCACAATGCGCTCGTAAATCATTCGGTTGCCCCACGTGAAATCGATGTGCTGTAACTCTTCGTCAGCTAGTTCCAGCTCCTCGTGGTCCAAAGCATCATAAAACAAAACCCGCACAGACACATCTTGCTTCCACTGCTCCCGCAGGAAAAAATCGAGTATGCGCGGAGCGTCTCTATGTCCGTCTAAGTAGATGCCACTTGGAACGCCATATTGAATACGCAATCGTTCCCGACACGCTGCACATAATATTTGGCGCTCAGCTATGCTCAGCCTCGCTGGGGCCAACCCCGCGTTCACACACCCCAACAACAGGGCGTCAATTAAACAATTGTTGGCACCATGCGCCGACGCAACCAGCAGTTCTAGGCCGTCTGCCTTCAACGCTTTCAAGCGCTGTCTGTTGGATACTGTGTGCGTTGGCACATTTGCCCCAGCGATCCGGAGAAACCGCTTCGCAACATCCATCGCCACTTCGTCCGCCTCCGTTCCAGCCAACTCCTGCCAGCCGTCCCACGTTTCTACCCAATCTTGCTCATACAGCTTTTGCACCTGCTGTGGATCATCCAGCAAGGACAAGCAAATCGCTCTGACCAAGTCTTTGCCTGTCGGCGTCACCCCACCGCCAGAAAAACGAGGCCTAGAAGCACTCCCTGGCTTTCTTTGGGAACCACTCAACGCCTCAACTTCATCGCCATTGCGCGTGTGCCTTCCGGATGCCGGGCCCCACCCATGCTGGCGGAACATGTCTGCGGCCTTCCATGCCGGCGGTGCTCGCAGGCGGCCTGCCGTACAGGCGGTACACGTACGAAGGGCCACAACAACAACAACAACAACAACAACAACCACGACAACAACAACAACAACAACAACAACAACAACCGCAACAACAACAACAACAACAACACCAACAACAACAGTGCCAGCACCACCACCAAGCCCAACAACACCACCGTCACCACTGTCACCACCGCCCACTCCAGCAGCAACAACAACAACAACAGCAACAACAACAACAACAGCAACAACAACAAGAACAACAACAACAGTGCCAGAACCACCACCAAACCCAACAGCACCACCCTTACCACCGTCACCACCGCCTACAACAACGACAACAACAACAACAGCAGCAACAACAACAACAACAACAACATAAAACAACAACAACAACAACAACGACAACAACCACAACTACAACAACAACAACAGCAACAACAACAACAACCACAATAACAACAACAACAGCAACAGCAACAACAACAACAACAACCACAACAACAACAACAGCAACAGCAACAGCAACAGCAACAACAACAACAACAGGAGCAACAGGAGCAACAGGAGCAACAGAAGCAACAGGAGCAACAGGAGCAACAGGAGCAACAGGAGCAACAGGAGCAACAGGAGCAACAGGAACAACAACAACAACAACAAGATAAACAACAACAAGATAAACAACAACAACAACAACAGCAACAGCAACAGCAACAGCAACAGCAACAGCAACAACAACAACAACAACATGCAAAACAACACCCCGTGCAGGGTCGCCCCAGTGGGCACGGGCTATACCCGCTAAGTGCATTCCTGCACCTCGTACGTTTACCGCCTGTACGGCAGGCCGCATGCGTTTACCGCCCGCATGGAAGGCCGCATGCATTTTCCGCCAGCATGGTAGGCGCCCGGTCCCAAAGGACCTACACTGCATCGCGCACGATGCCCTTGAGCCTTCAAACTGCGGGTATGGCGTCATGGGCCGTCCGGCCTGAACAACATTTTACTTTCTTAGTCGTTTCTTTTGCGTGGTTACGCTCCTAGCGCGGGTATTGCACGGCATCGCCACACATGCTGACCACATGCAATCCAACGACAAGCTCATCAACAAATATGTACATATATATATACCTATCTATCTATCTACGTCTGTGTATATTATATATATACAGATGCATATCAACAAATCCCGGTCAATGGTCAACTCATCCCAACTTTATATATATATATGTTTAAAAATGTATATATATATATATAAAGATAAATGTATATCTGTATGTATATGCAGATATATATATATATATACATGCATGGCATTAGCTGTGCTACCTCTGCCGCTCTCCTTCCACTTGCACCCACAACTCCCCATGCTTCAGCTCCCCCGCATGTTTTTGCATCTATTTCCAACTCTCCGTCCCATTGGCAGCACAGATGGCCACCAATCTACTCCCTCATCGGACCTCAGTCCGGCAGCACCCAAGCCACCCACAACATGCCAGGGCAGTGCAACTATATCGCCTCATATCCCCTTTCAATGCACAGACTGCAAAGTACTACATCGTGCATCCAGGGTTGACCCACGAACTAGTTCACCCACATTGCAGCAAGTTCAAACTTGAAGGTATGGAACCGTCCATATCGCAAAGATGCAAGGGATGTACTTGGTGATGTCGTAAGATTCAACCATGAGAAAGAGGGATTTAATGGGCTTTCAGGAAGATACATGGTCGACGTTTCGGGTCATTCACACATGTCTATCTATTTTCCTTAGTTGGGATATGTGGGATAGGCATATCAAAGAACTCAAGGCTGGGAATGCTTTCAAAGCAATAGGTTAGCAAAACAAGCCAAATTGCAGATGGGATTCATCAACCAACAGGAGATGCCGAACTAAAAAACTAAGTTCCCCATTGACCAATGTTACATTTGTACAGAACTGTTGCTTTTTCCCCATGACAGTGCCAGCAACTTGGGCCAATTGGGTCTTCAGCCATGTGCAAAAAATTGTTTCTTGTCTAGGTAAACCAGCGTCAATCCTATATTTTTTCAATCTTTCCATTGATTGTACAAGGTAGGCCCTCCAGTTATGTTTGTTATCGCACCAATATAACATTGTCATGACGCAGGAATAGTGCGGATGGCGTTGGGTGAATCTCACATTACCCATGTTTAACTCAGAATTCATCCTTTCTAATACTCTGGCTACATGCAACCCAGGTTAGTTGCAATATCTCGGCCTGACTTGTTCGGCCCACGTTGAGGATGCTTCCCCACACCATGATCGCAGGCTTCAATCAGTGCCAGCTGCGCCCCCCCAAACAGGTGGAGCGGTGCATGGTTAATGTACCCAAATACCATAAACTCATTACAGTACATTGAAATTGTGCACATGTTTCAGATCATTCATTCGTTAAATAAATTCAACTATACTATACCCGCCAGTAAACTAACATACCGAGCCACCGGTTGGAAAACTGGTTTCTAACAATTCGTGACTTTTCAGGTGCAGCTCAAAAGAAAATTACCAGAGGCTTCCTGCAATAAATCACTGGGTATCAATCATTATTAGCCACCCATAACCATTCATGGTTAATCAAGTAATCAGCTACTCAGGATTTAGTCATTATCCAACGTTATGAACCATCATTAACCATAACCATACCAGAGGCTACCCCCAAGAAACCATTATCAACCATTATCAATCCGTCCACTCCAACGATGTCAGCATCCTTCAACTCCACGGTGCGCGCCCCCCACACGGCGAACCCGACGTAGTGCCGCTTGCCGTCGCTGTTGGCGTCCGTCGGGGCGAAGCTGGTCCTCATATAAACCATATATAAACCATATATGTATATCTATATATATATAAGCCATATATATATATATGTGGTTGCTTTATTCCAACATGAACTCCCACAGCAAGCCACCCAGGCATGGCACGTCCCATCCTGAGTCGAAATCTGCACCTCCTGGCGCCACTGCACCGCACGAGCCAAGGCTCCCACCAGGGAATTGATGCTGATGTGGTCCACCCCACAGGCCTCTGGTAGATCTGCCAGGGATTGGAAAATGGGAAAACCATTGGACAATCACCGGAAAACGATAGGCAAATGGCGGTTTAAGGGAATTTAATATGGTTAATATACTTGGCTACTGATGGTTAATGGTAATTAATGATGGTTACTGATGGTTAATGATGCTTAGGGGTACCCTCTGATAAACTAACATAACTCTGGAAAATTGACATTGAAATACTGAATTTTCCAATCTTCGCTGGTGATTTTCCATGGCTATGTTAGTTTACCACAGCTTAATGATTTTACAGGTCTGAATGAGAAAAGTCTCGAAAGACGGTGGACCCAAGTTTAGCCTTGTTTGAAGGATTCCAAACAGGAAATTAAATCATTTCTCTGGCTCCAAAGTAGACCGGGAATAGGTCCCCAGAACTTCTTTTTGGGGACCTATCCTGTGACCTACATCTGCGATGGAAACTTGGCTGTGTTGCAGCAGGGAGCACTGCATGGGAATGTTTGTGCAAGCCCAGCCGCCAAGCTCATCCCTACCATCACAGCAGCTGTAAGTGCTGCAGGCACAGAAGTGCCAACACAATCACAGAGCTTGGGCCTAGCAAACGTATTCTTGCATGCTTGTACTCATCTGCGTCTGTGCGTTCATGTATGTGCGTACACATGGGACACGTGCAGTATCATCATAACTTATGGAACAAAGGTACTAAGACTTCAAAATCCAGATATTTTCACTTCAGTGATGAGATGCTATTATCTTCCTAATATCTTGTTTCACTTGCATGTTTAAACTTATTTTGTTTTCAGTTCCATTAATCCTTTAGGTGCACTTATAACATAATAATGAACATAATCAAATATAGTCGAATATTAGTCAACCATATTCGAAAGTAAGTGAAAATAAGTGACACTAGTTGAACATCTGTTCTCTCATGTCGAAGAAGTCGCGGCGATGGATTTCAGTGTGACGGTAGCAGTTCTGGCTGACAAAAAATGTTGTTCAAACACTAGAAAATTCATGAAAACTATAGAATTGAGAAGATTCGGAAAAATATACAGACTTCGCAACTTGAGAAAATTCATCCAAGAAAAGAAACTAAAATAAAAAAATAACCAAATCCAACAATCCAAAAACCGACAGCCGCCAGGATGCTAGAATCGCGCGCTCGCTGAAGTCTGAGAAATCCTGGCGCTGGCGTCTGACAGAAAACCTCCAAACGGTCCATTGATGAACTGCCTGGAAGTCCATGTAGTCGAAAGTAGTGCTTTGTTGAACCACTTCTCTACACCTGGACGAGTTATTGCTGACCTCGCATAAAAAAACATAGAACATGTGCGAAATATTGGTAAATATGAATATGGTGCTGTAGTTTATTATAGTAGTAATATATAATAATATATAGTCATGCCATAGTTACCAATATTGGATTGACCTACAAATGCTGGGTTTTCCATGTCGACGAGTCGATCTTTGATCCAACGGCCTTCTCTTCTGACAAGGTATGAAAACTCGAGCGCATCATCAGTTCTGGCAAGCAGTTGCAAAGCATATGCAGTCCATCCTGGCCGGACTGGGCCCAAGAATTCCATTGGGGCATGGTTTGCTATTGGGTTTACCACATGATATGTAGATATGTATAATAGACATAATGCATACCTATATAATATTGTGTGTATATATATATACAAAAGTCTTTATCCATATACCAGTAGTACCGCACAAGGCGGTGGCGGAAGTTTCAAAAATAGGAAACCTATAGGAGAGATTGGTTGTTGTGAATCAGGGATGGCAGACCGAAGCCACTGATGGACTGAAAGGCGATTGATCTCTCTCACTCTTGTCTACCTTTCTATCTATCTATTTATCTATCCATCTGTCTGTCTATCTGTCTAACTGTCTATCTTTGGTGCAGTGTCATTCAGTGTAATGTAGTGTAATGTAGTGTAGTGTAGCGGAGTGTAGTGGAATGTAGCGTCGTGTAGTGTAATGAAGCGTCGTGGAGTGTAGTGGAGTGTAGTTGTGTCGTCGTAGGTGTAGTTTCTAGTGTAGTGGAGTGTAGTGTAGTGTAATGTAGTGAAGTGTAGTGGAAGGTAGTGTAGTGTAGTGTAGTGTAATGTACTCTAGTGGAGTGTAGTGTAGTGTAATGCAGTGCAGCGTAGTGTAATTTAGTGTAGTGGAGTGTGGTGGAGTGTAGTTGTAGTTGTAGGTGTAGTGTAGTGGAGTGTAGTGTAATGTAGTGAAGTGTAGTGGAAGGTAGTGTAGTGTAGTGTAATGTAGTGTAGTGTAGTGGAGTCTAGTGTAGTGTAATGTAGTGTCGTGTAATGTAATTTAGTGTCGTGGAGTGTAACTGCCTGTCTGTCTATCTATCTATCGATCTATCTGTCTACCTGTCTATCTGTGGTGCAGCGTCATTCAATGTAATGTAGTGTAGTGTAATGTAGTGAAGTGTAGTGGAAGGTAGTGTAGTTGTAGTTGTAGTGGAGTGCAGTGTCGTGTAATGTAGTGAAGTGTAGCGGAAGGTAGTGTAGTGTAGTGTAATGTAGTGAAGTGTAATGGACGGTCGTGTAGTGTAGTGTAATGTAGTGTAGTGGAGTGTAGTCTAGTGTAATGTAGCGAAGTGTAGTGGAAAGTAGTGTTGTGTAATGTAGTGAAGTGTAGTGTAATGCAGTGTAGTGTAATGTAGTGTAGTGTAGTGTAGTGTAATCTAGTGTAGTGCAGTCTGGTGGAGTGTAGTTGTGTAGTTGTAGTTGTAGTGTTGTGGAGTGTAGTGTAGTGTAATGTAGTGTAGTGTAGTGTAGTGTCATTTAGTGTAGTGGAGTGTAGTGGAGTGTAGTTGTGTAGTTGTAGTTGTAGTGTTGTGGAGTGTAGTGTCGTGTAATGTAGTGTAGTCTAGTGCAATGTACTGTAGTTCAGCCAAGCGAAAGGAAGCGCATCTGAACCTCCAAAAGTGGTCCGAACCCCTAGTGCTTTTAACATTTTGACTTGGAAATGTGCTTCGCGCCACAACGGCGTGCACTTTTTCGACATCTGAACCTCCAAAAGTGGCCCGAACATGTGGTGTTTTGTACATTTTGACTTGGAAATGTGCTTCGCGCCACAACGGCGTACACTTTTTCGACATCGCAACTTCCAAACGTGGTCCGGAGCTTGTGTTTTGTACATTTTGACTGGGAAATGTGCTTCGCGCCACAACGGCGTACACTTTTTCGACATCGCAACTTCCAAAAGTGGTCCGGAGCTTGTGTTTTGTACGTTTTGACTTGGAAATGTGCTTTGCACCACCACGGCGTGCACTTGTTCGACATCTCAACTTCCACAAGTGGTCCGCTCCTCTGGTGCTTTGTCCATTTTGACTTGCAAATGTGCTTCGCGCCACAACGGCGTGCAATCTCCGCACCCGCCGCTTTAGCGAGCCTACTTTTCGACCCTCCGGAGCCACAAATCATTGGAAAAAACACAGTGAATCGCGACTTTCCTATCTTTTCGCGCATCTGCATCTTCTTTCTTCTGATCTTTCTCTTCTGACTCTTCTCACCTCTGCTTTTCAATTGCCCATATTGTCGGAAGTTGCACTTCTAAACTTCCTTCGATAACTATATATTTATACATATATATCTGTGTGAATATATATATATACACATATATTCATATATGCTATACATCACCGTGCATGGTTAAGTGATCCAGCCCTTGGACGTCCCGACAAGCCCTCTCGAAAACTCACCAAAAGGGGCAACCCAAATCAGCGCTGGTCTCCTCTGACATGGATCGAAACACCACTCGCAAGCGTAGCAAATCTTCCGAATGCACCTGAACCGGAAAAATCACCTAGAACAAACGGAAAAAATTGCATCAGGAAGGCCAAAAAGGAAGAACCACACAAATAGAATTCAGGTGATCTACCGTACAAGATAACGGAAGATCAAATAGAATCAGAACAACAGGGTCAAGAACCACATGGACCATATTCGACCATGAAGTCTCACTGACCCATAGCGTGGGACAGTCAGATCCCTGGCCTCGTCACTCCAGACTTTGTTCAAACATTCCTGGATGCTCGGTATCAACCTGCAACCAGAACTAAAGATTTACACACATCTTACACGTCTTCATCCATGAAAACAAACACAGGAACATACGGCTTTCACATATGGCCCCTGAAAAAAATAGGCATGGCTCATGGCTCATGGCCAATCCCCATGGATTTTCCACGCCTCCCTACGCGGCGGGTATTGGGAGCCACCAACTTCTTGGGCTTCTTCCGCTTTCGAATTCGCTGCACCGCCACATGGAGCTTCACTGGAACCACAACCGCCTCACTGAGACCCAACAATCTCTGGCATTTAGGCTCGGTAACAGCTGGATGCCGGATGCCTCAAAATTCTTCAGTTTCAGCAAAATCAAGGATCTTGAACCAATGGACTGAGTAGATCATCCATATTCATCCCTTTAGACTTAAATTGATGGGGTCACTGCTACTCCCATAGCCATATAACTTGTTCTGAGACCACCAGGGATGGCGCCTTCCTGTGTGTGTTGCTTTATGAACAAACTTAAACCCCCATTCACTATAGTCATATCATATTCTATATCTACCATAAACCATCGTTATCTATAGTTATATACCATAGTTATCTATAGTTAAACCCCATGAATACCATAGTTATCTATAATTATATCTACCATAAACCATAGTGAAACAAAAAAATACTTCGACTTTGCAAACCCGATGCAAATTCCCCAGACACCCCCTGTGTCAAGACCTTCTCAGTGTCACATTGGGGACGACTAAGTGTTCCATTCGCATCCCGGGCTTATTGAGACATTCGAATGAAGTAAAAATAGGGATTGCTGGTGATTTGTCATAGCTACTATGGCTGGTTGCATTATGACCTTCAAATCATTATTCGTAATAGTATGGCCTTCTTCTTCTTGGTTGTCCTGTCGTTTTGAGGATCATCCCAAGCTGGTGCCCAGTTCTCCTCAAACAAAACTACAGGGAATGGCTGAGTATTGCCATTGCAAACGGAAAAAACCTGCGCTGCCGTTGCTTATCACCTGCCTTCGACCTTTTCCGCAGAACGGCGAGCATCCCATAGATGCAAACACATCAGGATACTAATTGAACGATGCTGAAGGGGATAGGAGGTGCCTAAACATTGGCTGTATACACCCAGCTTACGGCACTTCCACCGTGTCAAATGATGATCACCCGTCATGATTTTTTTAGTCCAACCATCAACCTGCCGTCCTACCAATCAATTCCAAATACTGTTGCGCTGAAAGCACCCATATAAAACCAGTCAACTTCCTTCCTAGTAAACCTCGACATCGTAACCAGAACAGAGGCTACCCCCAATAGACCATCATCAACCATTGTTAATCATTCATACGTGCAGTCAGAAATACTCGTTGATATGGTACTTGAACAAAGAGCATTAAAAACTTGTGCTTTAACAACCAGTGACCATCATCAAAAAAAATCTGTTCCTTCGATTTGAAGCAGCTGGGCCACTTTGGCCACGCCTCCAAGGTGGCAACGGAAGCCAAAGGTGCTTTAACAGCTTACCGTAGTGGGGATGTGGCACGTTCTGCGGCGTTTTTGTTCCGCGGCCGCGTGTGGGAAATGCGTGGGTTACTGATTCTTTTATATGTCATTTATCGGACAGGTCTGACTGGATCAATGAAGGAGCGTTTAGAGGATGTCATGGGATGGCCGAATCCATTCCTGAAGCTCAAGGGCAAGGCATACAATGTGGGGCACGCACTTCGCGGTTCGTACCTGCACTTCCCCATCAAGACTTTGGCCGATGGTGTCACACGAGTTTGCAGGAAGCTCCTGGAATTGAAGCAGTTTCGACGACTGGAGCGCATGGAACAAGTAGGCACCCTGGTGTTTTTGATCTATATGCGATCGCTTCGCTTGGCGAGGTTTTTTTGGCAGAAGCTAAAAAAGGGAAGTGCAAGGTACTTTGCCTGATGACCGATTTCTTCCAGCAGACCACATCAGCAACAGAAGTGCCTCGTCGAGCGTACCTTCCGTCCAACAAGGTCAAACAACGTGGGGTGAAGACTGGACGAAGGCAGGCTGGGGTGGCCAGAATGAAGTCAAACACAGACGTCATTGCTGGAAATTTGGAAGCCAGTTCGATCCTTTGGTTGCCTCTGATAGTGCAGGTTGGAAGCTTCAAGTGGACTTTGTCGACGCCGGGACCACGCGTTCAAATAGGCTAATGCCAAACCACATTCTTCAAACGTTGAGGTATTTGGGGGCCCAGAACGAGGATGACAGCACCACGGCTGGGATTGGGACAACGGCATCTCGATGCTTGAACTTCAGTGGCTGCAAGCTGGAAATATTTGCACCAGGAAGTGCTCGAATTGTTTAACGGTTTGCATGGAGCAACCAAGACGGGCCGGCAGCTGCCCGCGGAGGTGCGCGGGGCATGAGTCAAGTCATACACATCAGTGGCCGCTTGCAAGACATTTCGTACTGTAACGGCTTCTTCCGTTGAATAACGATCGAACTAGATTGGCCACGCAAGTCCTGCGATGATTATTGCATATTGTAGCTACTATGGTTCGTTGCATGCTGACCTTAGAATCAATATTGAATACAAATTCTTTGTCTTGCAGGGTCTAAAAATGAGCCAGGGGTCAAAACTGCATCTGCGACACTTTTTTCAGCTGGCTGTGCGGGAGCTCTTATCCAAGAATGCTGGTGGTCAAAATCCATTCCCGATTTGGCATAAAGGAACAACACTTTGGAAACAGTTCGAAGTTTGAGCGGTGCATTGCTGGTTGTCCTGGTGCTGTTTTGCTGTGCTGCAAGCTTGCGCAGCGATCTCGAATACGAGCTCCCGCACAGCCAGCTGAAAAAAGTGTCGCAGATTCAGTTTTGGACCCTTGCTCATTTTTGGACCCTTCATATACAAAGAAATTTTATTATTGGTAAAAATATGGCCGTGTTCTTCTTGGTTGTACTGTGGGTATCGCCATTGCAAATGGCAAAAAAAAACTACGCTGCCGTTGCTTATCACACTCCACACTTTCGACTCCACACTTTCCACTCCACGCTGTACGCTCCAAAGTTTGCACTCCACGCTTTGCGCTCTACACTTGACACTCCACACCCTACACTTCACACTCCCAACTTTCGACTCCACACTCTACACTTTACACTCCACACTTTACACTCTACA
>Ga0126342_10011656_pt1 | contig 15692 bp, 11 predicted proteins | sample Cyp1metagenome_FD_92528 | JGI IMG/M metagenome (GOLD analysis project Ga0126342, IMG submission 92528) | Coral microbial communities from Lord Howe Island, Old Settlement Bay, Australia - Cyphastrea 1 metagenome | ecosystem: Host-associated > Invertebrates > Cnidaria > Coral ...
ATATGTATTGATATGTATTTGATTTGTATTGATATGTGTTGATATACGTATTGATTGATATGTATTGATATGTGTTGATATGTGTTGATATGCATTGATATGTATTGATATGTATTGATATGTAACAAGTGGTATATTACTTATATTCCTTTAATGATCTCCACTATTCATGGATCATTTACTAGTCCCCACTCACTAGCCACTAGTCAATGATCATTGTAATCCATGATGCAATTATATACATATCATATATGCAATTCTATATACCCTCTGGTTATTTAACAGTTGGCTATGGAAAATCCATGATAAATGGAGGTTTCTAGCTGGGAAAATCATCTGTAAATGTGCCATGGCTTCCATACAGCTTGGCTTCAAAAGGTACCAATCGGTACCAAGCTTCACTCAAAAACCCGTGGAAAATTCGCGGTTTTCCCTTGTTGGCTTTGGGTCAGACGGTCAGCGGGAAATGCACAACGAGAGATAGGCAGGCCATTCTATTTTGGGACCCCCAAAACCATCCAATTTTTGAGCTCAAGGATATTACATAACATATATTAAGATATTTGATTTCAAGGGTTTCATGTGTGTGTTTTGACTTAAGTTTCATGAGACGCTGATCTTGAAATGGGACCCGACCAACAAACGGCGGCCAGGCAGAGTCCCTTGGTATTCCATTGGCCACCTTGGACACACATTCCGACTCTCGGAAGAAAATGCAGACATGTCATTTTACAGTATTTGTCACTGTTTTTACTTGGTGGATCATCCCACTGATCCTAAGTAGGTTAGTTCACCCAATTTTTTCAGTGGAAATCCACCCGACTTATCCCACGCACATCACCACAGATATAATCTACTTACGATCTGTGGGATGATCCGCAACGCAGGATGCATCAGCAGTTAAAACAGGGCTGGTGCCCCCCCAATTTTCAAGCAGGCTTTGTTCGTCTGGAGATTTCGAGCAGGAAGAAGGGGGAACAACTGGTCAGATTTTCCCATGGTATGTCCAAAAAATCATGGCCTTGGACTGTCGCACTGTGGAATGTTATGGAATGTTTATCATCCGCTCTTTGAGACCTTGTTCACAGAATTTGACGCTATCAACGGAATATGTGGGTATGTTTTGTTCATGTGAACAGCGTGGGCCGGCATAGCAGCTATTCTGTGACTTCTATAGCATTTGGCTCCTGGGTGCAAATCTAGATGTGGCCTTGGACCATGAGGGAATCCCAAGAATTCCAATGTTTCGGAAGCTCCTGATACCTTGAGGCTTGGGTTGCTTCAACTATCAGAACATCACATGGAAAAATGATACTGATAGACATGATTATCCTCGGGTAACTAGATTTGATACAAACGACATATTCATACATATTCCAAAACACCAAAACTGGAATTCCGGCGCTCCTGGATTCTCGAATTCACCTTTCCGACACTTACAAGAATTCCGCCAACGAACCGAATTTAACCACCGGTTGGTGGTTTCAAGTTGTTTTTCTTTTTTTTTAATTTTCAAGCCAATTTCAAATGGGATGAGAATCATGATATAAGGTACGGTAGGCTCATATATTACCCTCTGGTAAACGTTTACATAACTAGGGTAAATCACCACTATTAATGTGTAAATCGACTATGTCTATGGCAATTTTCAATAGGCTAAAATTTCCGGAGGTTATATCCCAGGAGATTTTGGGGGTGACAAAACTGACCGATATTTAGAGGCTGCTGAAGCGCCAAAGATGTGCTGATCTCAGGATTTAGATGTGGCTATTGATGGGGCAGATGAGGCTGAACCATTTGGGTGGAGCATTTTCAGGTGAAATATGGGGAGGTCAAATGACTCAAAAGCTATAGTCACTAGAGGTCACCATAGTCAAAACCCCTAAAAATAATTAGCATTGAAATTAATCTTAGATAAAACATTCACGTATATTCACATACCCAATATTTTTGGAAGTGACCCCTGTGTAGATGCGGCCCAGTCATGGGGGTTATGGATGGTTATGGCCCATGTCACATGATCGGGGGGAGGGATTACTCCTGGCTCATGGCTTATGGCCACTTATGGCCCATGGATAGTTCTAAGATGTTCTAACCCCATTGAGTTATATGCTTGTGAGAAACCATGTGAAGTACCAGTCAACCTTAGGTCCGGTTAGTGGTTTCATAGATTTGAAACATGTTCCATCCTATGTTTTTTGGGGGTCAAAATCACCCACCAGTACTCACAGAGGTCCCAAAAAAGATAGAAAAGTACCGTAAACTCCTACAATAAAAGTGAGGTATTGAACCATTTCTTGAATCTTGTCTGCATCTTTTTTGTGGGTATACCATTATAACTATATATAATCAATAATTCATTATATAGATATACAGATTATATCATTAGAACTGTCTAACTATCAATTCTAGACCATCTAGCTGGACTCTTTATCTTTAGCTATATATATATAGTATATCTAACTATCACATAATATATATATACACATCGACTAGACATCTTTACCATACATACATGGTTCCCCAACAGTGTGTCCACACTGAGGGGTTCTTACGGTAGGTGTTAAGGCCCGGTGTTCAATCGAGGTGGTATCCGGGGCGTTTAGCATTTTCCTTGTAAATTTGAGCACAAAATGCCTCTTGTGACATGTCCATGTGCATTTCGACTGCACAGGCTCGAAAACGGGTGTCGCGGGCTTGCCGTACGGCACTTTTCCTGTAAATTTCCACACAAAATGGCTCTTGTGACCCGGTCTTGGGATCGGTCTTCCTCCTCAACTTCATCATCTTCCTCCTCCTCAGCATCCACATCATCATCTTCCTCTCATCCTCATCCTCATCATCATCATCATCACCATCATCATCATCACCATCATCATCATCATCACCATCATCATCATCACCATCACCATCATCATCATCATCACCACCATCATCATCATCATCATGATCATCATCATCATCACCATCACCATCACCATCACCGTCATTATGATGATGATCATCATCATCATCATCACCCTCATCACCACTTTTATTATCATGATCACCGTCACCATCCTCATCATCACCACCACCACCATCATCATCACCATCATCATCATCACCATCACCATCACCGTCATCACCACCACCATCATCATCATCATCATCATCATCATCACCATCACCGTCATCATGGTCATCATCATCATCATCATCATCATCATGATCACCATCATCATCATCACCATCATCACCATCATTTTTTCAGCATCATCATCGTCATCATCACCCTCATCGTCACCATCATCGTCAGCATCAGCATCAGCATCATCATGGTCATCATCACCATCATCATCATTATCATCATCAACATGTTGTGAACACCATCATCATCACCATCATCGGCAACATTAATATCATCATCAGCATTAAAATACTTTTTTTTTACTCCCGCCACACTGTTTGGGGCCTTTTGCCGGGATAATTTGAGCTCAATATTAGCATTATTTCAGGTCAGTGAATTATGATCATTTACCCGGACACATGCACACACACACACATGTAAATAAACAAGTCAAATATGATTGATACACCATGTATTGATTGATGAATATATTGTGTATACTATCAGGTATAATACCATGTAAAGTATCATGTATTGATCGCATAATATAGTAGCCAGGCACATGTGTGGGTTCCTGAAGTAGGGCTACCCTCAATCATCCAAGTCATTAGATTATTTTAGCAGACCCATGGTGACATGGGATACCCCCATTTTAGGAAACCCCAATGTATTCAGGGCATATTATAACGACCTCACTGGGACCAAACCCTGGAATCATGGCTGATAAGGGGAATCATCCCAAAATGGCTCAACATTTCAGGTTAATGAATTAAACATATTTGCCCAGAGTAATGGTCCAACTAGCATCAACTAACAGTTATAAATGGAATGAACCAGTTTTTTAAAATAAATAAATAAACAAACAAATAAATAAATATATAAATAAATATATAAATAAATATAAATAGATATAATATATATATATATATATATTGACCACATCATAGAATACCCGGACACATGTATTGATACACCATCCATAAACCATTATGTAGTCAGGTAAATATCCATTGTGTTCCCATATGCTTGGTGATACCCTCCAGAAATCAAATGTGGCAATTATCAGAATTTGCCCAGGTTGATATCCATTATGATATCTGATCAATCAATGATTCAGATGCCATTACACTAAAATCAATTGTTGATGATTGATTGATGGATGATTAATCAAAACCATTACACTCAAAAAACTGGTTGGTGGTTTGGAACATGAATTTTATTTTTCCATATATTGGGAATTTCATCATCCCAACTGACTTTAACTCCATCATTTTTCAGAGGGGTAGGGCTCAACCACCAACCAGAATGTATTATTGACCATCATTAACCATTATTAACAATCATTAAGCAGTATTAACCATTATTATTAACCATCATTAATCGTCCATCAATCGTCAATCATCTACTTCGACCTGACGCAGGTGGACCCAGCCTTGAACTTGGTCAAGGTCGATTCGGCGGATTGGATGGATTCGCGATGGCCGAAGTCACTGCTTGATGTCTTCTAAAGGGGCTTGAAGAAATGGACCCGTATATATATATGACAAGTAATATACATATATATATATATGTATAACAAGTGATCTTTAGATAGATAGTAATCTTTTGCTGGCAATTGATTACTATATATGATAATGCAATAAACATGTATAATAATCCACTAGAAGTCCAACAATAATTTATAGTAATCTTAATAATCCATACTATAATGAAATTATGCTAGCAAGCGAGTGACTGAACACCTTAAACCATGGCTGATCCATAGGAATGTGTAGGATCCCAAATGGAACCGTGGTTGGCAACATTGGCGAGAGCGCGCCCTGCCCCGTACCCATATATATATAATATATATGCAGATACATATGGTATATTAACATATAGCGCATGACCTATCTATTTGTCTATCTATCTGCCTATCTATCTATCTATCTGTCTATCTATCTATCTGTCTATCTATCTATCTATCTATCTATCCATCCATCCATAGAACTAGCTATCCATCTACTGAGCTATCTATCCATTTCAACTACAAACCTAATCTATTCGAGTCGAAAATACTCTATGTTTTTCTATTCTATTCCATTCGTTTGTATTCTATTCTGTCTACTTAATCCGTCTATCAATCTACCGATCAATGAATTAATCAATCTATCCCTCCATCCCTGCATCCATCCATCTACATGTGTCTATGCAATTATTTACATGATACACACACACAGACGCAAAATATTTTTGGTTGTTGACTTTTCTCATGACGGACCGTCATGACGGATTTCTGATCCAGATTCGCCCCGACAATACCAACCGGGCAAAGGATCTGCAAATGGGCATGGATATTATGACGGATTACAGGCCCAATTTTTCAATAGGAACTATTTGTTTGGAAAACCAAAAAAACAGGACAAAAAATTAGCAATTTTTAATCCTTCGGCCATCTGGCTATCTGCATGTATTTACCCTTTAGTAGGCTGCTATGGTAAAATCATCCAGCTAAATGGGCCATGACTTCCATAGTAAACTCTTAGGCCATACTGCAGGGTATGATTAGACAAATGGGATAGAACTATAATTTTGTTCATTAATCCATGAACTATTCAGTATTAACTATTAACCCTTCACTATAAAACTATAGTTTTCTACATGAGTCTGGGAAAATGATAACGACCTCACTGTTCTCCCGAAGCCTGGGATAATGTTTTTTTAAAAGGAATCCAAAATGGCCCAACATTTCAGGTTAGTGAATTATCATAGTTTGCCCAGAGTTATGGCTCAACAGACAGCAACTGACAGTGATAAATGCACTGAAAAAGTTATATGTGTGTATATATATATACTCGTATATATTGATCACATCATATAATACCCAGACACATGTATTGATACACCATCCATCAATCATCAATCATCAGTCATCAATCATCTACACCATCATCAATCATATAGTTTACCCATTAGTTGTAACCTCAAGTGGCCTTTCAGGTTAGTGAATTATCAACTAATCTGGCACTAATTATCATGCCCAAATTGATAACATCAATCATCAATCATAATACACATATATTGATAAATAATTTGAACCGAGCCTATCTATAATCATAATCATCCACTAATCATCCACTAATCATCCACTAATCATCCATTAATTATCCATTAATTATCCACTCATTTGCCGAGTCTATCTATGATAATCTAATCATCCACTAATTATTTTTTGCCCAGATGAGATTAATCTATAATCATAATCTATAATCATAATCATCCACTAATTATCTATGTCATCATAATCCAGTGGGATACAGCTATAATTATCCCACGAATCATCCACTGTATCCCATTATGATTATAGATTATGGTTATAGATTATGATTATAGATTAGTGGATAATTATCCAACACTAATCCCACTTGAGTTTGCAGGGTGGTGGAGGTGCCCTGTTTCGCGAGAAGATCGTGGAGATGTGCGCCAAGAAGCTCCACGGCGAGTCGATGTCTGGTGGTTTTGGCCCCCGGTTTTTTTTCAAAAACGGCGTCAGAAATCACCAGGTGAAGTTGGCGCAAGTCCAATGTCACTATGTCACTATGGTTTTTGTTGGTGATAGATCGAACTAGTTCATGATGTTCATGTTTTTTTTGGGATATCTCACCTATAAACCATAGATATATCATGATATATCATGATATATGACCTATAAACCATAGTTATTGGACTTATAAACCAACTTAGCTAATGGGCACTACCCTGCAGGGAGGATTTCAACAAGCCTTGGGCATTTCTCTTGGGCATCTTTGAAACATCTAAACTTGGGATATACTGGGGAGAAAATTTTGGAGAATGGATGGTGAATGGCGAGAATCTGAGAAGGGGAACAAAAAGACGGGAGATTTTAAGCATATGAAGGGGATATAACTATGGAATTACTCTGGATAAATGGTGTCACAGTTGGGGATTTAAGCATCTAAAATTGGGACAACAACAAGTTGGCGATTTTATCATCAAAACTTGGATAAAACAAACCTGGGGATTTTCGCATCGAAATTTGCGATAGAATTGGGATAATTGGGACATACCGGGGATACAATAGGGATATAAGATTTGACCGTCCAAAACCGGGATACTCTCTGGTATTCTAACATGGCTAGCTGGGAAATCTCCGCGGCCTAGATTGAGCTTCTCTTCGCGAAAATCATCGAACTATAGCCGGGGAGTTGTCCAGCAAAGCATGTTTGATTGCCGGAGAGTATAATGGGGATATACTGGGGATATCATCAATGAATATATTGGTTGGTGATTTCAATCATTTGCGTTCTTTGCACAAACCATAGAAATGGGATTATGAACCAAAATGACGATATTATATGTTTCAGATGGGCTGACACCAGAAATCAGGAAGAGAGATCTAAAGCTTCTCTGGCTTTGCCCCCCTTGCCCAGTTCAAGAGGTTTTTGCGACAATCTCGTTCTGCACCTGGACGCAAAAACATGCCGCAAAGTGAATGGGGTACCCCAAGAGCTGGATGGTTGAAGGGGCTAACGCCCTGGTGCCGTTGACCCCCTTAAGGGGGGGCACCCCATGTGCAAGACGCATCTATCAGATTGTTGGGTATGGTGCAGGATATGGCCTGTACTTGAGCATTTTATCCGCATGAGATTCTCACCATATTTCCATTATTGATTTGTGTGTCCATTTTTCTGTACAGAACCCCCTTGATAGTAAAAATCAAACATGCTATCCCCATTAGTCCCACATTAATCCCACATGTTCCATTTCTCATCTGAGGGCGGCGTTGTAAAACAGAGATTCCAGATTTGTACCCGGGCCTGGAACAATGAAAATTCCGACATGAAAATTCCGATGATTTGGGGTACCCCCATGACTTAGGAAACCTCCAAGTCTGCAGCTTGCACAAAGTTTTGTGGCTCAAGCCGAAAAACACATTTTGGACATTTTTGGACTATGGGCTGCGGAGCAAGTGGGGCCAAACGCTTCTCGGCTATGGGCTGGATGCTAGAAGGGTTAGCTGCCGTTGGTCCAGAAGTCACGGTTCAGTGACTTGAAAGCCCGTGACTCAAAGATACCCAAAGCCACATGTTGGGTGCAACTCGCTTAGGTCCTTAGGCTTTGCGGCAGAATTCCGCTCTGAATTGATCCACTGGATCTATCAACCACAGTATGAAAACTGTCTAAGTGGGATCACCACAGATTGCATGCGGTTCGTGAGATGTTGTGGATTTCTAAAGGGTCAATGATGGTCATTGGTAGAAAGCAGTCCATGTCAACATTTTGTCATCCTATTGTTGAGTTGACAAGTTGTAACCACATAGCACAGATACACAATCTGTTTCTTCGAGGAGCGGACAACATCTTGTTTTTGAACTCTTGAACGTTCATGTTGAGGTCGCTTACCGACCAAGAATAAACCACAAAACAAGCAATTATGTGACAAGACAAGAACGGATACATACGCAAATGCAAATAGATTGAGGTCACAGTTCATGCATACGCATATCATCGCATATCTATGTACAGAGTTACTCACACAATTGACATATACATCTGCCAGAACTACAGATTCATGATCATTCCATGTATTTGGCAGATTTATAATTGTTCTGAATTAGATCATTTATACATCTATATGGTTTATTCAGATTTATGATCGCTTAGATCATTCATGTATTTTTTGGACCCTATTTTATAAACCATCCCCAAGTTCAAAAGGCATATTCTCAGCCTTTTGAGGGGCCTCGGGGATGATTCACCAAGCTGCACTGAATATGTCTTCATGGTATACACACGCGGGTACAGACTATATATATATATATAATTATATGTATACACTTATAGGTACATGGCTGCAACATTTTTTGTGAGTTCCTTTGGAGCGCTTTTTGTTGGCACCCCAAGGATTGACCTTGAATCCAGACAGCTTACATGGCATTCAGAGCACAAAGTCGCGGTCAACGAAGAGCTCAGCTTCCCTCACGACCGCGACAGGCGGGCGACGGTGACATGTTCGATGTCCGGAAGAAAGTGAAAAACTGGTTGTTTGAAGACATCGCGAGAAACAGAAAGAAAGGAATGTAATGGGATATCACGGGGATAGAATGGTATTAATATACCAATGATATATCCCATGATATGGCAATGTTTCAAGGAAAAACCGCCTTTCCGAAAGGGTCATTTCAGCGCATCTTCCATCCCCTCGCTGTGGAATTCGGCGACAGCCATTTACCCATTTTTGCTATGGAAGATCACCATGTTATATAGGTAAACCAACTCTAAATCACCCATTTTCCATAGCTATGTTAGTTCACCAGAGGTAAATCATCGAACTAAATGGCCATTTTCAATATCTGAAGTGATTAAATTCCTGGAGTGTTTCCATTTGCATTGAAACTAAAATCACCATTTTTGTCTGCTTAAATCCCGATTCTTGGCTGGTTGCAACTGCCACTTTCGGTTGGCGACGTCCCCATGCTTGACAAAATCTGTCATTCTTGTTGATGTTGTTGTTGTTGTTGTGGTTGTGGTTGTGGTTGTTGTTGTTGTTGTTCTTGTTCTTGTTCTTGTTGTTGTTGTTGTGGTTGTGGTTGTGGTTGTGGTTGTTGTTGTTGTTGTTGTTTCTGTTTGCATCCTTATTCTTCTTGGCCAAAGGAAGTTTAGTTCGAAAACTTCCGAGTTACGGACGAATGTCCAGGGGCAGTCTTGTCATCATCATGTCAACATCATGTCATCATCATTTGCGCGTGGGAGCGGTAGAGGAGAGTGATAGTCCGGGAACGTGTGAATTCACGGGTGAAAACGCTCTCGGGTGCCAAACCCTATGGTTTTTTCGGGTAATGTGGCTTCCGGGGTCCCGAAGTAGAGTCTCTGTTTCCGGTTTCGGGGCTCGATCTGGGAAAGTTGTCAACAAAAAGTGCACACGACGTAGCGAGAGCTCGATCTGCACTTGAAAATGTTGAAAGATTGTCACATTCGGGGCACTTTTGGAAGAGAAAGATTGTCACATTCGGGGCACTTTTGGAAGATGAGGTCGGCAAAATGCGCACAAGACTGTCGCGAGAGCACGATTTGTTATAAAAATCGCTAAAAGCCTGGCACGTCGGAGCAGCGCGGAATCATCTCCATTGTAAGCGCTGCGTGAACATTGGTTGATTTGGTGCGAAGCTCCTGCACGGCTGTGCGCAGCAAAGCACCACTGTTGCTGCGTGGCTCCTGGCAAGCAGGATTGCAGCTGGAGGTTGCCAAACCCATTGCAACAGCTGTGCAAAGAGAAGAGTTGGGTTGCACAAGCTACAAAAGAGGTAGGTGGGAGGCAGCTCAGAGCAGAAGTAGTTCAGAGAAGTAGCTGAGAGAAGAGATGCGCCAGCGAGAGGTCGCTCAGTGAAGATGTAGCTCAACAAAGTCAAGTAGCTCGTCCATCCATCCATTCATTCACTCATCCACCCACCCATCCATCCATCCATCCATCCATCCATCCATCCATCACTTCATTCCATTGGTTCATTGATTCATGGATGCATGGATTCATGGATTCACTGATTCATTGGTTCATTGGTCCATCGATCATTGATTCACCGAATCAGTGATTCAGTGATTCACTCGTTCACTGGTTCATTATTTCATCGACTTACTCATTCACTCCGTCATTGATGCATGACTTCATCGTCTCAAAAGTTCATCCGTAATTAAATTGATTCATTGGTTCATTGATTCACCGAATCGCTGAGTCGTTGGTTCACTGAATCATCTTTTCGTTGATTCATTGATTCACCGCCCCACTAAAACATTCATGCGTTGAATCTTTGACTCATTGCTTCTGAATCGTGGATTCATTGCTTCATTGATTCACTGAATCATCGGTTCATTGATTCACTGATTCGTCGATTCATTGGTTCACTTATTCATCGATTCATTGGGTCGCTGGTTGGTTGATTCATTGGGTCATTGCTTCGCTCCTTCATTGGTTCACTTATTCATCGATTCATTGGTTATTATTCACTTATTCATCGACTCATCGGTTCGCTTGTTGGTTGATTCATTGGGTCATTGCTTCGCTGCTTCAGTGGTTCATTGATTCATGAATTCACTGATTCATTGGTTCATTCGTTCAGAGCTGTGCAGGGATTCTCTCACGTCACTTCATTGGCATCTCAGCCACCACTTTTTCATTCGTTGATGCACCTCACAGCTTCAACCGCTTATGCTTTCTGCATCTCAACAAAAAACTATAGGCCATTGGTTTCCTATAGTCACGTACTATTTTCGAAACTTCCGCCCCGGCGCGTCCCGGGCACTATCTGGTAATTTGTTTTGGGAATATGAACCGGGTGAAGACAAACTGAAATCCCTCATTTTCTCCGTGTGTTTCCAACCAACTATGAATGAATCACAGCCATCATGGGGGTTCCCCTTGTATTTCGGGTGGCGGGGGCCGCCCATAGCAGCCTTGTTTCTGGTTCAGAATCCTTTAATCCTGGAGGCGACCCTGCGCTGGACGCGCCATGGCACGAAGAAAAACGTGGGTAAATCATCCAAATGCAGTTCTAGCTGGTTTGGGACGAATTCTTCATAAATTTCTCCTCCAAATTACAATCTGGGATGATATTTCGGGCCGGCACAGATTTTCTGGAAGGTGAATCCTAAAATGGCAAAATGTCAAACATGATCAGCAAGTGTTTGCTGTGAATGGCCACTGTTTTCACTTGGATCTCCTGGAACTCAAGAACTACAACTATTCCGCAGGCACCTATCACATAGAACTGGGACATTTTCTTGGGGGTGCGACAACTGAAAAGGTAGAATATGCAAAACTTTGCCCCGATGGCGCCCATTTTTTGTTAAGGGAAGAAATCGAAAGACACTTATTGTTTTCACTAAAGAACACATTTTTACATCCTTTCTTTGAAATTGGTTTCACCGTGAATTTTCCTCGAATTTGTCCCTTCAAAGTTGACCATGACCTGAGGAGTCGGGTGTTTTGAGTTTCTCTTCTTGGAATGGTCCGCGGCCCCGCGGCATATGCTCGCCTACGAAACGTGAGCACGACAAACACGTCGCGAAACTCAGAAAGTTCCTTCACTCGGTGCCTGGGTGGCACGGGGGCTTTATCAGGGTACGAATGAGGGAGGTTTTGCAGCTGTAAATTGGAGGTTTCCTAAGCCATGGGGGTACCTCCAAATCATCCATTTTGTTGGGGATTTTCTAAATCATCCAGATATTGGGGTAGCCCATTTATGGATACCTCCAATTGCGGGAACCAATTTTGCACCTTCCTTGTCTTGGCTGCCTTCCCCTCAATTGGCCATTTAAATAGGACAAATACATGGAAAATTCATGATTATCCCAAACACACTAGTCTATAATATTTGTATTCTGCATGTTGGACATGTCCATTGATAGTACTGACCCATAGCGTAATGGTCGAATATGACTGATATTGACTGATGGACGGACGATGCATCAGGAAAGGCAGGAAACCATCCAACCTGGAACGCCAATTTCGACTGCTCCTGTTGCTGGGGTGACATGTTTTGACATGTTTTGAATGCATGTCTGAAAACGACATTTCACCCTCGGGCTTTCTTGATCTGAGTACATTCCTGGAAACTAAGATGGAAACCCAAGATGATTTTCTGATGAAATCTGCCAAGTTTCATGCCAAGGTGCGCGTTTCTCCAGAGGAGTTTACGCAGAAATTTGATCCGCAGCAAGCTGTGTCAAGGGATTGACATTTTTGCTGAGCCAAGGCGAACCAACGGGGTTTCTGTTGGCTTGGTCATCCCAGAAAGGAGCCGCTTAAAAAGTGATGTACTCGAGGGACTACCAACCCACCAACCAGCTGTGTTCAGCCCATCGATTTCAACAAGATTGGCAATTGACTATCAGAACTATCTATGAAATGCTGCAGGACTTAGTTTGTCAATGGTGTTGTGCTTCCCCTTGTCACCGTATGATTCTGAAGTCAGGCTTTGATGATATCTAAGGAGACTCAGAATATGATCAACAAAATATGATTTACAGAATTGAATATGACATATCTGCTATCCTATTGATGATATGTGGGTGACTGGTAAATCTCTACCAGTGCGATTTGAATTTTATCAGCCACAAGTTGCGTCCCCGATACTTTTCATGCGTGGGAAGCCCAAACACGGCCAGATGCAAAAGGCTGCCACTAAGTCAGCGAACATACTGGCCTTCGGATAGCTGATAGGCTGATTTAGACCTTGATTTAGACCTTGATGTTTCCTGATCCAGCATGGATGTATGGATGTGGCTTGAATGCCAAGATGCACGTAGCAGGTTGGTTCTGGTGGCGCTGATCATCTCCATTTTTTCGGATGCCTCAGCAAAACGAGTCCGATGACCTTGGTTCGGAGGCGCAGCGATTCGTGTATTGATTGACTTGGAGACGTTCCGCTAAGGAAATGGTCCAACCAACTTAAACATGCTTCCATAAATATGCTAACCCCGTCTACTTACTGATAGATATATATATAATATATATATATATAATATAATATATATATAATATATATATATATATTATATATACATATAGGATTATATAGGTAATGTATGGTAATGTCGTGGTAAAGCCAACAATAAAGCTACCATTTGGGGAAGGAATAATTACCTATTTATGGTGATTTTTGGGATGGTTTAGTATCGGGTTTACCACATTATGACTTGTTGGATAAGACAGCTTGAGGAGTATGGAACTGATGTGTCCCTGGGGGTTTTCCTCATCACCGAGTTGCACAACTGTCACTGTAGTTTTTTAATTCAAACATTTTAGCCAGAATCAGAGGTTAATCTTGCCACGAGCTTGCTGATGAATAGTATGGCTCGTTTCGCTGCCAGGTAGAGCGCAAGCACTCACTGCTTTAGTTCTCAACTGAGTTTTATCGAGATGCGGGCCCGCAGGTTTGGGCCTCCCGCGATGATCAGCTCGCGAACTTTTCGGCTTTCCAGTCAGCACACAGAAATGTTCTTTTGAAGATTTTTGAAGATTTAAACAACATTTAAATCATCGATGGTCAAATGAGATTTCCGGAAGCCTCATCTTTTTGGCGACGCGGCGAAGCCGTTGCAAGACCTCGTGGATCCAGGGTGAGGTTTGATTTCGGGTGAAGTTTGAGCCGAGCAATCCCGTGGTTCATAGAAACTGGCCTCTGTTTTTTTTGGTTCGATGGAGCGATTTAGATGAGACATTTGGACATGATTCTTCGACCCACCTTTCACCAGGAATTGAAGCTCCAAAACCGATTTGTCGAGGATCTGCGCGTTGACTTTTGGCCCCGCCCCAGTGTACAGAGACCACCCTGGCGTATACAGAGACCACCCTGGCCATTTGAGGCAGATCCAGGATAGATCTTCATGTCTTAGCCATCCCTCAAAAGATGCGCAAAAGTGTGTGAAACCAGGAGATTGTAGATGATATTTAGATATAATTGAATATAAATTCAATTTTTAAAGATCTATTCAATGACATGTTTCCAGGTTTAACATCTATTTTGGGGTTGCTATAGTTCTGTGCAGTTCTGTCATATGATGTCATGCCCATTGGAAATGTTGAACAATGTGCCTGCTAATTGTTTATAGCGCATATGAATGGATATGAATGGTGAGGGTACATACGTTGATATATGATATAAACATCTATACTATACATACACATTATCTTACAATACACTATTGTTTATAAACTCTATATTCTATCATTCATTATTGCTCTACGTATGTATCTATATGCATATTGCATTTTTATATGCACATATCTACCATAGATAATACATCATTAAATTGATATTCTATACTATAGATTTTACATATATCATATGTTGTACATCATATGCTACGTATTGTATACTCTAAATATTATGCCATTATACTTGCATGTCATAATATAACATACTAGAACATAATCAAGGTAATATAATACAATACATATATATATAATACAATATAGTATGATAATATATTATAAAAATACACTATAACACATTAAAACATAATACAATATAATATAATGTGATATAACATAGTTAAATGTAATATGAATATGAACCAATATTTAATATACACTAATATAGCATGAACACTATCATATAATCAATTGATACATGTGTTTATAGCAGAACATGCTATGATATGATATGATGTGATGTGATATGATATCATGCGATATGATATGGTATGATTTCGTATGTTCTGATACGCTGTGTTGTGACATCATATTATGTAACATAGCACTATAATATGATTCGATATAACATGATATATTGATATTTGATAACTGATACACTATGACGCAATATCATGTTATAAACTATATGACACTACTTTTGAATATTATGATATATATATATGATACCATATTCACAGTACTATGTCCTATCATTACTGTATTACTGTATATTGTTTGAGTTTGACTCTATCGTTACTGTATATCTTAGTTTTTTCCCGAATGCGTAGCAAGGGTTCCCGTTTCACTCTGGGGGTCTGGGGGTTGAGGGTGTGTTCGCTCGACGTTGCGTTCGCGAGCGCAACCGTTCGCAACCGTCCGCAACCGTTCGCG